>Ga0224741_10167_pt1 | contig 12134 bp, 8 predicted proteins | sample LIM_E_Water_Pos_FD_161629 | JGI IMG/M metagenome (GOLD analysis project Ga0224741, IMG submission 161629) | Enriched cells from gastrointestinal tract of the lab mouse from Pacific Northwest National Laboratory (PNNL), Richland, Washington... | ecosystem: Host-associated > Mammals > Digestive... | reverse complement strand
CCGACGACCGATTCACATGATCCACCGCTTTATCCACCGAATCCACCAGTTTATTGATCTCATCATTGAAATTCTCTATAATAACACTGATATTGTCTATCGCCTTATGGATACCCGTATCGTTTTCCTTCGCACAGCCTACGGATTCTTTCGAGTTCTCCGACAGATCACGGATATTGGATGCTACAACGGAAAATCCCCTTCCGGCATCCCCTGCCCTGGCCGCCTCGATCGCCGCGTTGAGCGAAAGAAGGTTGATCTTTCCGGCAATACTTTCTACATCCTGTGTCATTTGATTATACTGCTCTACATTTACATTGATGTCCTGCATCGAACTAGAAATATTGCGGTTCAGTTCATTGAGCTCATTCATATGTTCCGCCACAGCCGTCATCTCCGCACGGCTCTTCTGTCCGGACTCCAAGATCCGTTTCGCCTGCTCCTGGACCTTTTTGATATTCTGCGTCAGTGTAGTAAAGATCCCCGTCATTTCCGTATTCATTGTAATGACTTTTTCATTGATATCATGTACCTTTTGGCGCTCCTCGCGGATGCTTGTCATCATGTACTGATAGCAGTTTTCCTTTTCATTGATCCCTTTTGCAAGCGCGATCGCCATTTCCCGGCAGGAACTGTAACCACACGCATGGCAGTCAAAATGCTTATCGACTTCCGTCGTTTTATTCATGGACGCATACGCCTCTTCAATCTCACTCTCACTCACGGTAAAATCTTTCACGACCGGAGGATGATATGTCCTAATGTAATCTTCCAGCACCAGTTTTTTATCAAATTCAGCAAACTGTTTGTCGACCGTTCCTTTCCTGGTCATCTTCGTATCTTCCATCCTCTTTTTGTGCGTATACACCTCCACGTCGTGCATCACGTCATTCATGAAAAACCGCTGGTATTCAACACCGATGGCCGGACCGCCATTGCAGCCGGTTTCACAATTCAGCACATCAAACACATCCGGCAGATATTCCTCCTTCTGATTCATATATACATCCAGTTCCCGGTACAGTTTGTTACTTCCCTCCGAAGTGATCACACTCATATCCGGCTCGTGGATCTGGAGATTCCGCATCAAGCCGCCCGGTTTTGGATAGATGGCGCCTTCAAGTCCCTGATGATCGTCAAATTCAAATTCGCTGTAAATCTTTATTTTCGGAAGCTCCACACCTTCCTGCTCAAAATGCTGCCTCATATGTTCCATCGTCACGTTATAGTCCACGAGGCCCGTATCACGGAATTCATCAATTTTTGCAATGCAGGGAGAAAATGCCGCGATCTTTCCTTTGTATCCCAGTACCTTCCGTATGTAGACGGCCAGACACAGCATCGGGCTGTGGATGGGCGAAAGGTGTGGAATCAGTTCCTGCCGGTGCCGTAGTACATAATTGACAACGGCAGCACATGGCTGGGAGATCAACTTAGCCCCGGGATTCTTTTTCAAATAGCGCAGATGTGCCCACGTACAAATATCCGCACCCAATGAGACATCGTAAATCTTCTTTATCCCCTGATTTCGCAGCCACTGAAGCGCATGACGCCAGTTTCCGTCAAACGCCACCTTAAGCGAAGGCGCTGCGATCATCGCGATATCCTCCCCTTTTTTCAAATCGTCTAAGAAACGATCCATATCATCCTCAAATGACCGGGAATTATGGGAACATGCCCGGATACATGCACCGCAGCGGATACATTTGTCATCGTCGATCAAAATGCGCAGCTTCTTGTTTTCGTCCATTTTCGCAATGTTCGCATCTCCGACCGGACACGCCCGCACACATGCGTTACACCCCACACACTTTTCCTTATCTACCTTGATAATACTCATCTGTTCCTACTCTCCTTTCTCATATGTTTCCGCCATTTATTGGAAATTTTATTGTATAATATTATATAAAATCACGCTTATAAAATCAATAAATATCTTCGATGTAATCATCTAAATTATCATTTGAATACTTTTCCGGATCGTGGCAATACTGAAACTAATATGAGCCAAAACACCTTATCAGGAGGGCACAGCATGTTACAAACGTTTTCAAAAGATTTTATGACAAATAAAAAATACATCGATGAGCTTTTTCAGGTTGAAAAAAGCTTTGATCTTATTTACCGGGTGGTGACAATTGGTGGTAGAGCATCTTGTTTTTATTTTATTGACGGCTTCTGTAAAGATGAAGTTATGGAAAAGATCATAGAGTATCTCTATAAACTCACGCCTAAGCAAATGCCGGAGACGGCACACGAATTTCTCAAAGACTGTCTCCCGTACGGTGAAATCGACCTGATATCAGAGGAACAAAACCTGATCCAGCGGATGCTTTCCGGCGTTCCCATTTTGATCATCGACGGTTATGACAAATTTTTGGCTATGGATTTTCGTACGTATCCAGCTAGGGGTGTGGATGAGCCTGAAAAAGATAAAGTCATGCGCGGTTCCAAAGATGGTTTTGTGGAAACCGTCGTATATAACACGGCCCTGATCCGAAGAAGGATCCGTTCCCCGCAGCTAGTTATGGAAATGAACACCGTCGGGAGAAGTTCCCGCACAGACGTCGTCCTCGCATATATGTCCGACCGCGTCGAACAGAAAATGTTAAAAAACATCAAGGAACGTCTGAAAAAAATAGACATTGACGCCCTTACGATGAATCAGGAAAGCCTGGCGGAATGCCTGTACCAGCATAAATGGTACAATCCATTCCCCAAATTTAAGTTTACTGAGCGGCCGGATACGACTGCCGCCAGCATATTGGAGGGAAGCATCGTGCTGCTCGTGGATACGTCCCCGTCTGCCATGATCCTTCCCACTTCGGTGTTTGATATTATCGAAGATGCCGATGATTACTATTTCCCGCCGGTCACAGGCACATATCTGCGGCTGTCCCGCATTGCCATCAACATCCTAGCCGTCCTGCTGACCCCTACCTTTTTACTTTTGTTCATGCACCCCGAATGGATCCCCGAAAGCCTGCGTTTTATCGAGATTACGGATCCCATCAATATTCCCATATTCATGCAGTTCCTCATCCTGGAATTTGCCATCGACGGACTCCGGCTGGCATCGCTCAACACACCGAGTATGTTCAGCACGCCGCTCAGCGTCGTAGCTGGCATCGTACTCGGCGATTACACCGTGAGTTCCGGCTGGTTTAATTCCGAGATCATGCTCTATATGGCATTTGTCGCAGTTGCAAATTATACCCAGGTCAGCTTTGAACTGGGATACGCATTAAAATTCATGCGTTTGATCCTCATCTGCCTGACGGCGGCGTTTGGCGTGTATGGTTATGCGGCGGGCATCCTTCTCACGATCCTTTGTATCGTCCGCAATAAAACGATTTCCGGAAAGAGCTACATTTATCCGCTCCTGCCCTTTAACTACAGGCAGTTTATGAGACGGTTCTGCCGTGTGAGCCTGCCCCGGTCAGAGAGATGACCACCCACTCAGGAAAGGACAACTTACCTATATTTCTACTTGTACCCTGACCGATTTTGTGCTACACTATAAATAAAGAAATAAACAGCAAAGGAGGGTACGAAGATGGAAATGTTCTTTTCGGACGATGACCTTTTCGATTTGCTGGAAGAATTAGATGAACAGGATGTGGAAATCGGAGAACTGGAAACCCAGTTGGAGATGGAAGCTTCCAACCGGCGGTTTGAAGAGATCATCCTCAAACACCGCAGTGAATAAAAAAGCTGTCGCACCAGTGATTTATAGTCATCGGTGCAAACAGCTTTTTTCATTTAAGGGGCTGGTCTTGAAAACCAGCCTCTTTCTATATACACAAAATATACATATAATATAATTTTCCGATCCCTTTTACACGTTCATACACTTTGTGCCGGATGCTCCGGTACGCCGTCTGGAATTCAGCAATCTGTTCTTTATCGAATTTTTCATAACTGAAACTTGCGCAAAATACCATTGAAACAAAGGGATCCACCACATCCTTCTCCATACCGTATGCCTGCGCGATCTGTTCGGCATATTCATCCACACTCTGCCCGCGGTAACGGATACCTTTGTGAACGAGCGCTTTTTCCATATGGCGGTAATACGCGATGATCTGCTTTCTCAGCGTCTTCTTCCTCATACGCTTTTTCAGCAGGATGATACGGATCCGTCGCTGTGCCTCTGCGGTCACTGCCAGCAGGAGAAGTCCGAGTACGATAAATAGTAATACTTTTTGCCACGACGTAACGTTTTTTGGTCCCTGTTCGTTGTCCGGGTCTTTCTCTGTCACGCCGCCGCTTTCCGCCTCCGGCTCCTCGTCCTCATACTCGTCCTCGCGGTTGTAGTTATCGCTCTCGATATTTTCAAATGTCATATCATCTTGTGGTTCCGGTGTCGCTATCGGTTCCTCTGGACTAGCACCGTCACTGGAAGAACCGTCTCCTTGATTTCCACTGCTTTCGCTTTCCCCGTCAGTCACGGATGAATGATCTGCATCCTCATCCCCCATGCCCGGCGTAAACTCCAGCGGAAGAAACCCATAATTCTCCTGATACACCTCAACCCAGGCGTGGATATCCTTATCGGTCACTTTTACTTCTGTCCCCGTTCCCGATACATCCGCCAGCCTCTCTTTACTGATATATAACCCTTCCACGTAGCGGGCCGGCACACCAATCCCCTGCAGCAACACAGCCGCGGCCGTAGCATAATGAGAATTGTAGCCTTTTTTATTCTCTTTTAAGAAATAGACGACGGCATCTTTGTCCTTTGGCGTCTTTCCAGGAGATAGCGTATACTCGGTATCCATCATGATAAAATTCCGCGTCTCTTCCACGACCTGATACAACGAAGCCGACCCCTCGTTATATTTATCCAGCAATCCATTCTGCGCATTTAGATACGACTTATACTCCTCCAAAACCTGTGCCGTCTCCGCGGTTTCGAACGTACCAGTTACGCCGGTATAATATTTCTTTGCAAATGCGGACAGCCGATCCCTATTTTCCTGACTGCCTGCCCAGTAATCATTATCGGCGAGATTATACTTATCCGCGATCAGGCCTCTCCGCAGTTCATAGTACATAACGGGAAGGTATTCCACCTCGTACTGCACTCCCGGCACGGCCACCGTCGTCCTCCCTCCCTCGGAAGAAAAAGAGGTCGCTGGATAGTAAGGTACGGCATAATTCCCAAAACCAAAAGCCAGATTTTTTATCGTTAGGCTGCCTGTTTTCCAAAGGTTGCTGTTTTCGGTCGTCTGGCTCTCTCCGATCTGATTGCGGAGTGTCACATGCCAGTTATCGAGTGACAAGCCGCCCGCCGACAGCGCCGACAGTTCATTTTCATATTGTTCCTCCTTCACCTGATACCAGCGGTTCTGTTCAAACCTGGCACCGGTATACCCTTTCAGGTACATGCCGTGGCTCGTGTCAAAACTGCCGCTGATCTTCATCAATGTCCTGCCCGTCCGGTTGACCTGGTTCTTCCTCCCTATTTTCCCGTATTCTAAGGCATCGCCGCTAAAATACTCCCTGACCCATGTAAGAAAATCCTCCCGGCTCCACGTCGTAAAAGCCAGGGCAGAATTTTTCACTTCCACGATTTCATTCAAATGGCTGTCATACCGGCCCGGCGGAACGATAATGTACGTCAGCGTACCAGCTACCAGGCCGACACAGAGCAGTACGAGCGACAATTTCTGCCGCATGCGCTTATCGGTCGTATCAAACCGCAAAAAACGGGTTCCGATCACGGCGACCGTCACAAACAGATACGTGACAACATTTGAAAAGTAACCGATCTTACCTACCGTAAGCGGGATGAGGAAAAACCAAACCGTAGCCGCCACGTAAACTGAAGACCTTCTTTTCCGGTAAAAACAACTGCTGATCAGCGCCGTCAGGTACGCCGCCAATATGATCACGACAAGCGTCGTGCAATACTCAACACTGGCCGTCTCCTGCTCAAACCCTTTATTGCTCAAAAGCGTCACCTCATTATCGGTGTAGCTCATAAACTCTTTTAAATAGGTATTGATGATCGTTACCGTTCCTTTTTGTACCACGCTCCGGAAACGGATGACAACAATGACCGCAAACGCGCTGATCCCCAGCAAACCATACATTTTTCCATGACGGAACGTCTCTAAAACCGTAAACAGTCCGTAAAACAAAAAGGAAAGGCCTAATATGACAGACATCGTGATCAGACGGCTAACGGGCAGGGAAAGACTCATCGCCGCGCACATGAGGGCAGAGTACACACCGAGAAAGACCAGCATCACCTGACTTATTTCCAATATAACATTCATAAATTTACTGGTTTTCATCCGGGCACCTCCCTCACTGTTCATCACGAAGATCTATCACTAGTAACTCTGCTACCCCTAATCCGTTTAGTTCTGACTCTGTATGTTGTGTCACGGTCAGATAAAGTCCTGTCTCTTTTGGCCTTCCTTCCTCCCATTCCATATAGGCGCGGATCAGTTCTCCCGGATCCTCCGTCTTATGGCACTTAAATAAATCTTCGAACATCCAGAACAGTTCTTCTTCGTGTTCGATCAGGCACTCCTGTATGATGTCATTTTTATTGTCATACCAGATATAATTCTGGGGCACGCCCTGTTCCATCAGCTGCATGGATATCGAATAAATCCCCTGGACAAGCAGGTCGGCTTCCTCGCACGTCGCCGCGCACAGATCCACAAATATGTAGATCGCCTTTGCCAGCGGAAGACTTCCATCTTTTACCATATAGTGCCCAGTCTTACTACTGAGCTTCCAATGGATGCTCTGAATCCTGTCTCCGTCCTTAAAATCCCTGATATCAAATATTTCCGAAGGGTCATCGCCTTTTTTGTACAGCGAAAAGCGGTCACTGTCTTCATTTGTTTCATTATACCAGCGATCCCTTCCCAGGTAAATTTCCTTGATCGGCGGCATGACAAGAACATCCTGCGTCTCGAAATTTTTTCCGATCGTCGTCGCAAACAGGTTCAGGTAATCGTATAATTTCACTTTTTCCACTTTGATCGATACATTTCCGCAGTGCTTGATCACGACGGGGATACGCCGCCCCCTCTTCTTTCCAGTATCTACCGAAAACCGCACTTTCATCTTCCCCTTTTCCCCGGAAAATGTATTTTTGTAGCGCACCCAAACAAGCCCTTTGGAGACCGGAAGCCATTTTCCCGTATTCTCGACCATAAGGGCGATTGTAACTCTCGCCGGTTTTTCCATCGAATCCTTTTCAGACACAGGGTTTTTGCACCCCACATCCACGTTCACCCGAAGCCGCATGACGATCAGAAAGGCGAGCATAAACAGCGGCACGATAATAAGCGCCCCCATGACAGCCACCGTACCATAGGACAGGCAGATGACAGAAACGAGAAGACCGGTGATCAGTATTAATATGTAAATCAATGTACCCATTGTCATATGTCCATCCCCCTAGCCGTAGGTTCTAAACAGACCCGCCTGCCGGCCTGCCTTCTGAGCGAATCTTACAATTTAGGTGTTGGGATCTTTTCGACAATTTCTTCCACGATATCTTCTGCTGTCGTGTGGCTCATCCTCGCTTTTCCGTTTAACAGGAGGCGGTGTGCCAGCACCGCTTTTGCCACCTTTTTTACGTCCTCGGGAAGTACATAATTCCTGCCCTGCATAAACGCGTGTCCTTTGGACATGTCAACAAAAGCCAGCGTACCCCTGGGACTTACGCCGAGCGCAAGCATCGAGTGGTTCCGTGTGGCATCGACGATCTTCGAAAGATATTTCAGCACTTTGTCGTCCACAAAAACAGAATGCACCTGTTTTTGCATTTCCAAAAGTTCCCGTTTCGTAATGATCTCCTGTATGTAATCCAGTGGATTGATCTCCTGGCGCTCCTTGATCAGACGCATCTCCTCTTCCATCGCCGGATACCCCATCGAAATGCGGATCATAAACCGGTCGAGCTGTGACTCAGGGAGCATCTGTGTTCCGGCCGATCCGACCGGATTCTGCGTCGCTACAACGATAAAAGGATTTGGCAGCTGTCTGGTCACACCGTCCACTGTCACCTGTCCTTCTTCCATGACTTCCAAAAGCGCTGACTGCGTTTTCGTCGATGTACGGTTGATCTCGTCAGCCAGAAGGAGGTTGCACAAGATCGCCCCTGGCTTATACTGCATTTCACCGTCCGCATCCAGCATATTAAACCCTACGACATCACTCGGCAGCACATCCGGCGTAAACTGGAGACGGCGCTCCGTCAGCTCCATCGCCCGGGAAAACGAGACGGCGAGCGTCGTCTTTCCCACCCCCGGTATATCTTCGATCAGAATGTGGCCTCTGGCAAGGATAGCCGTAAGCACAAGGCTGATCGCCTCATCCTTTCCACGGATCACCTTCCCTACTTCGTTCAATATTTCCTGTACTTTACCATCCATAGCATCCTCCATTCGCGCCTGCGAAAATATGGCCCGGGCATCTATCCCCGAACCATACTGTTTTTTATTATCCTACTTTCAGCCGGAACTTCTGCTGTGCTCTCTCGTCATCGGCATCCATTTTTTCGATAATGGCGCCGAGTCCGCGCAATTTTTCCTCAAAGTTTTCATATCCCCGTTCAATGTAGTGGATCTGCTCCACGACCGTAAATCCCTCCGAGGCAAGACCCGCGATGACGAGCGCTGCTCCGGCCCGTAGATCCGGGGCGCTCACCGTGGCGCCGGTGAATTGCTCCACGCCGGTTATAATGGCCGCATTTCCCTCCACATTGATATTGGCTCCCATCCTGCGCAGTTCGCTGATATATTTAAGCCGGGATTCAAAAATCGTTTCCGTTACAATACTCACGCCTTCCGAAAGGGCAAGTAACGTCGTCATCTGTGGCTGCATGTCCGTCGGAAACCCAGGATACGGCATCGTTTTTACATTAGCGTACCCGAGCCGTTTGTCCGAATACACCCGCACGCAGTCATCGTATTCTTCCACTCTCGAGCCGATCTCGAGCAGCTTCGCCGTGATCGCCTCCAAATGCTTGGGAATGACATTTTTGATATACACATCTCCGCCGGTCGCTGCGGCCGCGATCATATACGTCCCCGCCTCGATCTGATCCGGGATGATCGAATATTCGCTTCCATGAAGGCTCTCCACGCCTTTGATACGGATCGTATCTGTTCCGGCGCCTTTGATATTCGCGCCCATACTGTTCAAAAAGTTTGCCACGTCAACGATATGAGGCTCTTTCGCCGGATTTTCAATGACCGTTTTTCCCTCCGCCATGCAGGCCGCCATCATAATATTGATCGTCGCTCCCACGCTCGGACAGTCCAGATAAATATGGCTTCCAGTCAGGCGGTCCGCGTAAGCATCAATCATTCCGTTGTGGATCGTAACTCTTGCCCCCAGCTGCTCAAATCCTTTTAAGTGCTGGTCGATCGGGCGGCTTCCGATCTGGCAGCCGCCCGGAAGTGCGACAACCGCTTTTTTATACTTGCCGAGGAGTGCCCCGACAAGATAATAAGACCCCCTGATCTTACGTATATAATCATCGTCTACATTCACATCATTGATGAGCGCGCCATTCACACGAACCGTGTGCCGGTCTATGCGCTCCACGATGGCACCGATCCCCTCAATGGCATCCAGCAGCACCCTTACATCGTCCACATCTGGAAGATTCTCGATCGTAACCGGTTCGTTTGCCATGATCGCCGCCACAATGATGCCGAGCGCGGCATTTTTCGCTCCCCCGACCAGAACCTCTCCATGAAGCGGATTCCCGCCTTTTATAATATATTGTTTCATAATCATAGTATCATTCTCCATCTTTACGATTTCATCAAAGTACGCAATACTTCTATAGTATATCACATATGTCGATTTTGTAAAATGATATTTTTATAACAGATGTTACAAATATATTATGATTTTTTTACGGAGTATCCAAACTTGCCAATTTTTTCGCCCAGGACAAAATATTCCCCGTGGGAGTACGCCACCAGATCCGTGCTGTTCAGATCAAATTTCCCATTTTCGTCCATATACTCGCCGCTCACCTGCACTCCGACCACTTCTGCCACAAACATATGGTGCGAGCCGAGCTCCTTGATCTCTTTTACCCTGCATTCCAGATTTACCGGACTCTCCGCGATGATGGGCGCATATGTCAAATGACTGGCTTTTTGTGCCGTCAGGTTCATTTCCTTGAATTTATCGACATCGCGGCCGGACTTCACGCCGCACCAGTCTGTTGCTCTCGTCAGTTCCCGCGTGGTCAGGTTGATCACAAACTCTCCGGTTTCTTTTATCATATCATACGAATAGCGCTCCGGTCTGACGGATATGGATACCATGACCGGATCCGAACAGATCGTCCCTGCCCATGCCACTGTCACAATATTTGGTTTTTCGCCCTCCCTACCGCAGCTCACCATCACTGCCGGCACGGGATAAAGCATATTTCCTGGTTTCCACTCCTGCTTCTCCATACACGATCCTTCCTTTCCATTCACTTTCTATTATTTTCAAAAATCACAATTTTACTTTATATGTAATCAGCTTTTCAAACTCTTTATGGTAATTCAGAAAACTATCCATCTCATCATAACTTCCTTCCAAAATGAGAACGATCTGCCTTCCGTACTTTTCAATGAGCGCGCTGAGATTTTTCACGCTCTGGTTCGACAGCGACGGCGCTTCCATGATATACATGCAGCCGCCGATAAATTTTTCCGCCCATTCCTCTAAGTTTATCGCGTCCAATTTTTCCGCCGAGATCTTTCCGATGTTTTTCGCTTCAAAATAATTCACTTTTCGCAATTCCTTAAACAGCTTTTTGGCGACTGCCAGCGACATTCCCGGAGTCCCGCCAGTCAGCGCAAAGTGGATCATGCCGTCTTCCTTGTGGATCTTGTAGATCACACCCTTCAGCGTATTATAACGGATCCCGTTTCTAGAAACATCCTCGATGATATCAGCCTCTGGCGCAGACGTACCAAGCGGATGGCTCTTAACCGAAACATCCTCGGGTTCGGTCCGCAGTTCTTTCACCGCTTTTACCCTCTTTTTCCTGCCCGCATTCAGCGAATCATCCAAAACAAGAACTTCCTCCCGGTGCTCCTCCATCTCTTGAAGTTTCTCTTCGAGAGATTCCACCGGGTAACTGATCGTCGCAGCCGCTTCGATATTCATATCTAAGGCAGCAGAAGCTTTTTTTAATTCTGTTGGGATTGTTTCCGTCGGATCTTTATCCGACGGGGCTGTCTCCACCGTTCGGGTCTCCGTTTTCAGTTTCTCTTCGATCACATCCATATCCTCGTTGGATACGATTTCTTCATCAAACATATCCAGATCGACCTTGAAATAGCTGACGATCCGTTTAAACAATCCCGTTCCATGCTCTGGCTCTTTTTCCTGCACATCGGATTGTTCTGGTGCGCTTCCTTTTTCTTCCGTTGTAAGGGATGTTTTCCTCTCCGCTGCTTCCGCTTCTCGGACGCTTATCGGTTTCTGTTCTGATACTGGCTCTGATTCTCGTTCCTCCGCGACTGGCGGTTCCGGCAAATTCCGCGTCACTTACTGCGTGAACTCTAGCACGTTTTCCGCCTTTTCGGGTGTAACCTCTGGTGTGCCCGCCGGCTTCTCAGGCGTAAATACAGGCGCTTTTTCTGACTGATCTGGCACGAACAGCTGTCGTTCCTCTCGTTTTTTCACCTCGCTCGTACTCGCCGGTTCAGGCTCTAACACTGGTTCTTTTTCTTCTATGACAGGCTCACGCCCTGCCTCCGACTGAATCCCTTGCGCTCCATCAACCGTCTCAACCGAAATGTCTTCCACCTGCGTCGGCGCATACGCAAAACGAACCCGTCTGTTCGGAAGCTTTTCTTCCAAATCGGGTTCTTCTGGTTCAGGTATTTCATCATTCACGGGTTTTGTCCACAGCGGACTCATACAGCTTTCCCGCAGCTTCTCTGCCTTTCTCACGATCGTTCCCGTGCCAAACCAGCGCTGAAGATCCTCGCACTCTTTGATACATTGTTCGCGCATGCCCTCCTGTTCATACAGCCTGGCAAGTTGAAATCCCCATTCTTCCGTATATTCATCTTTCTTCAGATGCTCCAGTATATCGATCAGCTTCTCTCTCGGTTCACCGGCTGCCTTCGCCAAAC
>Ga0224741_10166_pt1 | contig 12195 bp, 11 predicted proteins | sample LIM_E_Water_Pos_FD_161629 | JGI IMG/M metagenome (GOLD analysis project Ga0224741, IMG submission 161629) | Enriched cells from gastrointestinal tract of the lab mouse from Pacific Northwest National Laboratory (PNNL), Richland, Washington... | ecosystem: Host-associated > Mammals > Digestive... | reverse complement strand
TCCCTTGACTATCTGACGGCGGAAAAGTATTTTGAAACGTCTGCTACGGACAGCTACTTTGAAAAACAGGACTAGCCGACTGTATTTCTTGTGTTTGGAAAAGTAATGATAGTTGACAATGAACGATTGGCAACAGCATTACCACGGCGTCCGGCTTCCCACTGGTTGTCCGGACAATCGTTTCATAGGGTAAAAGATACAGATTCTCCATGTGAAAGCACCTCCATTTCTTTGTGCAGAAGCTGTAAAGTCCTGCGGATTTGATACCCGGTCGTACTCCGGCAGTGTCCGTACATTTCCCCGATTTCCCGCTGTGTGTAATGCCTGAAAAAGTAAAGGAAAATGATTTTCCAGTTCTTCTCCGGCAGAGATAACAGGCGTCGGCAAGCTCCCCATTGGTGAGGATAACTGTCTGACCGCATATCATAATGGGGTATTCTTCATAGGGTGTTTCAAAATATTGCAATAGCCATTAAAAGTATACATGATGTGTTCTCTGTATGCTTCTGTGCAAGGCATAAATGATTACCCCTTTCTCCCACATAGGACAGATGACAGATTGATATTGTTAGCTGCAACGGTTAATGTTAATCAAATCCCATGCTTCGTTCGTCCATTTTTTCAAAACTTACAGAATCTTCATGAATTATAATTGTTATGTTATCGTTACTGTATTCTGCTGCAATTTCTTTCAGCTTACTTACAATATCATCTTTTTTCATACTTAACATTTTTTCAATATCTGTTCTGTTCCAAAAATCCTGTATCTCGCTCATCATATTGCCGATACAATAGTCACGTTCTCCAACAGTAAGCGTCTTTTTGTCTGCGATATGATAGGAAAATGGGTAGGACAAATCACACCATGCACCGTATCCATTTTCTTCTGCTGTTTTTGACGGAAGATATTGATTATGGATAGGGTCTTCCTCTTTCCGTCCCGTGTTAATACTTTGCACATATTTTCCATTTTCCACTCCGGAAAGCCATGCGGTTAATGCTACAAAATAAAGCTCGTCACTGTCCAGGTTCACGGAAAAATCCCGCTGGGCAGTATCAATGTTAATTCGTTCCATTCGTTCATAATTTTCATTTGCCCATTCCAGTAAATCCATGTTAAAATCTGCAATTGACCTACTTTGGTAATCGGCTGTTTTCAAATTCAATAAAGAACGATAATCTTCCTCTGTACCATTAGGATATTCCCGGCGCTCCTGTCCTTGCTGTATATTTTCCTGTTCACCCTTTCCGGCGTCCAATTCCGAAAGGGGCATGAAGGTATATTTCACGGAAATTTGCAGTTTATCTGTATTCCATTGCTCATTCAGTTTTTCGATTTCAGCATGGATTGCTTCCTGCATAAAGGAATCATTCTGCAACTGTTCTTTCGTTTTGCCTTGTAAGATATTTTGTAATCCGTTGGTAACGCCCAAACGTGCGGCATTGTACTCACCAACAGTAAGTGTATCAGCATCTTGAATGGTAAGGCTAAAAACAAATTCCAACATGGCATTATCCGAAGCACCGAGATAATCAGTCGCTATGCCTCCTCCAAAATCCCGTGTCTGCCACTTTTCAGCCGTGAGGGGTTCTAATGTGTAAAACAGAAAAGACGCAATCTCATTACTGTCCTTTTGTTCATATAAAGTAGTATTTTGAGAGAACTTCTCCAACAAATTATGATATTCTTCCGTGTCTGTAAATCCCCATACTTTATTTTGAAATTCCGAAACACTCATATCTTCATAACCGTCAAATTGTAAGGCAAGCAATTTATCAATTTCTTCATCAGAAAAATCTGTGTCATGGATAGTATCTTTCTCTCTGCTGCTCCCCGCTGCGGAAGTCGCAAAAGTAGTAGTTACGCCAACAATGAGTATCGCAGCAATACAAATTGCAAGCAGTGAAGTTTTTTTAATTTTCATAACCGCTGTAATCCTTTCTTCAATAGCATTTTTACTAAAGTTGTTACAAAATGGCAATAGACCGCTTTTTGTTGCTTCCATGTTGATAAGCATGAGCGAATAGGCGGATTTTGATTCTTCTCCAAATTGCCGTATCACGCTTTCATCACAAGCCAGTTCGATATCACGATTAAAAAGAAGATACATCACCCACACAAAAGGGTTGAACCAATGAATGCAAAGGGCAAGTGTCGCAATCAACTTTGTTGCCGTATCATAGCGATAGATATGCACATACTCATGTGAGAGGACATATTGCAGTTGCTTTTCATTTTTCCAGTCCATTTTTTTCGGCATTAAAATAACAGGACGAAAAATGCCATAAGTTAATGGGGCCAAAATCCTATCAGATTGCCTTACCAAAATTGGACGTTTCAATGAGCGTTCTTCCAGCCACTTTTCTATATAATGGTTGTGGACGGGTAAAGCTGTCCGAAATTCAATCAGACAACGCAAATAAGATATTACGAAAAACATTGCGATAAGTATGATTCCTGCACACCATACAATAAACCACATGGAAACAGGTGATGAAATATCCGCTGGCGGCTGTACTGCTCCCTGTGTTGTAACAAACAGCCCTTGCATCGTGGGAATGTTGTAATCTGTTCCAACTTCCGGCAATGCTGCAGAAGATATGCTATGAGTTACCAACGTATAAATACTGAACATTGACGGAATCGAAAACGGGATAAGCAGTCTTAATATCGCCAATCCCCATAAAACAAGAAAAGTCTTTTTCGGCAGTTTATTGATTGCAACCGCACGGATAAGTACTACCGCAGCAATGAAAGCAGCCCCCGAAAAGCTCATTTGCAATAAATTCATTTGCAGTAAATTCATTTGCAGCAAATTCATTTGCTTCACCTCTATTCCAAATCTTTCACAATCTGTTTGAGCTTCTGAATCTGTTCAGCGGAGAGCTTTTTTCTGCCTAACAGGGCTACAAACAATTTGTCAACTGAACCGTCATAAATCTTGTCAATCAATTCATTTGTTTCTGCTTCCTGTACTTCTTCTTTGGGAATAAGGGCATGGTACATGAAATTTGGTTCGGAACGCTCAATCGCTCCTTTTTTAATACATCTTTTTATCAGTGTGTAGGTGGTATTCATGTTCCAGCCAATTTCTTTTTTCAGAACATCAGATATATGTTTTGCTGTGGTATCGCCCTCACTCCAAAGCACACACATTACTTTCAATTCTGAATCGAAAAGTTTAATATCCATTTTTATCCTCCCTTCTATAAGACCGCAGTAGTTTCTACATGGTTATATATTACACCTTTCTTATTGGACTGTCAACACTACCACAGTAGTGTTAAGAAAAAATTCATAATTTTTATGTCGGATAGATAAAAGAATGAGGGGGATTCCGTAGTAGTCGGCACTGTGCGTAATGTGCATAACTTGCTGTCTTATGGAGTTGTGGAAAAGTCTGTTTGCAGAATGTGCGAAAGCTGCACTTTAGCTTTTCCGTGACGGATAGCAAGTTATACACATTTCCACGGTGCTTGTCTTTTGTTATTTAGCTTCTTTGGTTCGGAATACTGCGGTGCTGGCGGTCTATCTCTTCTTTTAAGAAACAAGGAATTGACCAAGAGCCAACAGCAGAACAGGCAACGGGTATTTGCTTTTTTGCACTTACCAAATTCTTTATTCTTTTTGCAAAGTGCTTTATAATAGCCATAAGGAGCGTGATTTTTATGAATACAAATATTATATCGAAATACTTACAGTTATTGCGTAAAAGCAACAACTACACACAAGATGATTTAGCAGAAAAATTAGGTATATCAAGGCAGGCAGTATCAAAATGGGAAACTGGAATGACGATTCCTGACTTAGAAGTTTTATTAAAAATTTCTAAACTATATGACATCACGATAAATGACATATTAGAACCAAAGATACAGCCACAGCGGATAACGGATTTTGAGCAGATTTCAACAATTTCTGAAAAGGAACTGAAAGAAGTGTTAGAACAGTTTGACACTAATTCGCTTGTAATAGCTTTAATGGGGGCATCTCCCGAAACAAATAGTTTTTGTGAAAGATTGCTTCCTGATATAGATTTTGAAATGGCAAGAAAAAATATCGGCAGAATTAGAATAGAAATTGTTGAGGATATGCAGAACCAAATAGTTGCTATGATAAATATGCAGGCGGTTGACATGGAAATTTAGAATATGAAAAATACATATGAATTTCATTGTAAATACGAGATTTTTTTGTATAATTGAAATGTGGCAGGAGTAAGTTATATTATATCTTGTGCCAAAGATTTTAAGAAATTGAGGTGTGAGAGTGCAGAACGTTAAGCAGGCCGCTAGGCTTGAAGCATATGCTTCTTATAGTGAGTTTATTCGACGAACTGCGTTAATTGAAGCTGAGAAGGTAATAAAGAATAAAACTGTAGAAGAGGTAAACAATGATAAATAAAAAGAACTTAACGGATATGTTGAAGTATTTAGATTTTATAAAAAAGGGAAATAGTTATGTTAAGCACTATTCTGACTATTCATGTGATATGAAGGTAGACTTAAAAGATGAAAAGCTTATTTTTCCTATACAGATAGAAGGTAGAGAACGAAACGATGGATTTAACAAACCAGAGAATTTCGTGGTATTTGAATGCGTTGATAGATTATTAACAAAAGGGTACAGACCTGAGCATATTGAATTGGAAAAGGTGTGGTCTTTAGGTCATGATGCAAAAAGTGGTAGAGCGGATATTTGCGTTTATGATGAAAATCATGAAAAGATGTTATTCATAATTGAGTGTAAGACCTTTGGTAAAGAGTATTCAAAAGCATTTGGGGATACAAATGCAGATGGTGGTCAGCTATTTTCTTATTGGCAGCAGGAAAATGCAACCAAATGGCTTGCTCTATATGCATCTGAATTTGACGGAAAAAAGGTGATTCGCAACTGTCAGGTTATAAATTGCACCGATGACCCGAATATTATTCAATTGGCTAAAAAAGATAAAAGCGTAAAATTATATTCCAATGCACATACGGCTTCGGAAAAACATACTGTTTGGAAAGAAACATATTCAGGTCAGTGGCTTGATAATTTAATATTGGGAAGTGATTCGGTAGCATATAAAATTGGAGTAAAGCCATTGTATAAAAAGGATTTAAAGGATTTTACTCCGGAGGATAAGATTGTTAATAAATTTGAAGAGATTTTAAGACACAATAATGTTAGTGATAAAGAGAATGCGTTCAACAGATTGGTGGCACTATTCATCTGTAAGCTTGTAGATGAAATACAGAAAACGGATGAGGACATTGTTGATTTTCAGTATAAAGTTGAAACAGATACGTATGAAACCCTTCAAGATCGACTTCAAAAGCTTCATAAAGAAGGAATGGAAAAATTTATGAAGGAGGAGATATTTTATGTTTCAGATGATTATGCAGAAAAATTAGTTTATCAATATACCGGACAAAAACGTGAAAAAATGATAGAGGATTTGAAAGGGACATTACGTATTCTAAAATTTTATACTAATAATGATTTTGCGTTTAAAGATGTTCACAATGAGGAATTGTTTTACCAGAATGGACGTATTCTTGTAGAGGTAGTTCAGCTATTTCAAAACGATAGAATAATTGGCTCGAATAATCTCCAATTCTTAGGTGATTTATTTGAAAAATTGTTGAATAAAGGATTTAAACAGAATGAAGGGCAGTTCTTCACACCTGTTCCCATTGCCCGATTTATTTGGAATAGTTTACCTGTTAAAGAGAAAATGCTACTTGAGGATAAAATAATAATACCTAAAATAATAGATTATGCTTGTGGAGCAGGTCATTTTTTGACAGAGGGTGTGGAAATGATCAAAGATGTATTAGCTGCTGTTCCCGATACAGATGATGTTGATTCGAATTGGATTGAACACAGCATATTTGGAATCGAGAAAGATTATCGATTGGCAAGAGTATCAAAAATATCATTGTTCATGCATGGTGCGGGAAGTGGCAATATTATATTTGGAGATGGATTAGATAATTATACGGATAAAGGAATAGCAAGTGCACAATTTGATTTTTTGGTAGCTAATCCTCCATATTCAGTGTCTGCATTTAAACAACATATGAAATTGAATGATAATGCGCTAAAAATTGTTGATAAAATATCTAATGATGGTTCTGAAATAGAAACTTTATTTATTGAACGGATTGCGCAACTTGTAAAACCCAATGGGATTGCTGCAGTTATTCTTCCAGCAAGTATACTTTTGAATGAAACATCAAATAGTTATATAGCTGCCAGAGAATCCTTGCTAAAGAATTTTGCAATAAACGCAATAGTAAGACTGGCAAGCAAAACATTTGGAGAAACTCAGACCAACACAATTATTTTATTCTTAAGGAAGTATAACGAACCTCCTAAGAGAAGTGATATGGTACAAGATAGTGTAGATGCAATTTTCAATGTTGAAAATATTGAAGATTGGGAGGATTCAGACATTATCTGCGGTTACGTTGACAAAATTGGTATAAGCAAAGAAGAATATTATGAATTTATAAAAGAAGAAGTTGAGTATGGCAATTTTGATAAGAATTCATATTTCAAAATGTATGAAAAAGAATTTGCCAAGCAGTCATTTGTAAAGACTAAAGTTAATCAAAAAGGATTTAAAAATCTTTCAGATAACGAAAAACAGATGTGGTTCACACAATCATTTTATAAATGGGCAAAAGAAATTGAACGCGAAAAAGTATATTATTTTGGATTGGTATATACACAGACCACATTAGTAGTAACGGCTCCGAAAGATAAGAAGAAGCAAGTAAAGTTTCTTGGATATGACTGGAGCAAGCGTAAAGGGCAGGAGGGCATTCAGCCACTAAAGAATGGAGGATGTTTGTATTCCGAATCAGATAGAAATGCGGAAGACAAAATAGCATATCTAATTAAATCATCATATAAAAATGAAATGATTTCAGTTAAATCCTTGGATTCATATTATACTTATGCAAGTTTACATGAGATGTTTGATTTTGATAAGTTTAATTTTTCAAAAGCGATAAATACTAATGTAAATAGAAAAATTAAAATTGAAAGCAAGTATATTGTAAAAAGATTGGGTGCGTGTTGTGAAAAGCCTTCCTATGGAGCAAGTGTAAGTGCGGTTGAGGGAGATAAAGACAAGGACTACAGATATATTAGAATAACGGATATTTCTGAAGATGGATTCTTAAATAACAACTGGATGACTGCAGAAACGATTGAAGAACAATATGTTTTACAAAATGGTGACTTCTTGTTTGCGAGAACAGGGGCTACTGCTGGAAAAACATATCTGTATAAGGATTCTGCTGGAAAAGCAATATATGCTGGGTATTTGATAAGATTTAGAACAAACAGTGAGCTTTTGCCAGAATATCTGGATATATACACAAGAACCCACTATTATCTTGATTGGGTAGAGGAATACAAGAAAGTTAATGAAAGACCAAGTCTAAATGCAAACATTTTTAGTGACGTATTATTGCCTGTTCCACCCGTGGACGTTCAGCAGAAGATTGTAGAAGAGTGTAAAGCTTTCAATGATGAATATTTGAAACTTTACGAACAACAGCAACAGAATGAACAGGAAATTCGTCGTCTATTTGATGAGGCACAAAAGAAAGCGCGACATGAATATAGATTATCTACAGAATCCGATTTTGAAATAGGTATTGGAAAGAGAGTAGTTCAATCAGAATTGGATGAGAAAGGTAAAATGCTTGTCTATAGTGCTAACATATATGAGCCTGTGGGAAAAATAACAAGAGAGGGTATACTAAAAGATTACAATGTTCCTTCTGTATTATGGGGAATTGATGGAGATTGGATGGTAAACTTCATTGATGCCAAAGTTCCTTTTTATCCTACAGACCATTGTGGATATATCCGAGTAAAGAATAGTCAAATAAATCCAGAATACTTCTCAATGGTGTTAGAAGCGGAAGGTTTTAAGGTTGAATTTGATAGAACAAATAGGGCTTCGATCGAGCGTATCAGTGCATTGCTCATAGAAGTTCCGGATATTTCAATTCAAGATGATGTTGTTGCAAAATGCCGTGAATATAAAGATGAATTAGTAATGATAAAAGAAAAGAAAAAGAAGGTTCTTTTAAAGAAGGAAAGCGTATTTGACAGTTACATAAAATAGTGTATGGGGGATGCCTACAACAATTGTAGCAGGAGACAGGCATCCTCTCACACGAAGATTTTCGCAGAATTAAACAGGGGATTTGGCTCTACATCGGGTATTGATAATGCGATATACTCTTCCATTGATTTGGCTACCACACAGAAGATTATATCCCTAGCCAGGTACCTCCTTGCCACTAACGGGCAGTCCCTCCCGGGCATCTTGGCATGGCAGTATAACCATCCCCTATGAGGATGGGATCACCGAGAATGTGTACCATAACATTTTTTACGTTTTCATACATTTCAAAATTGTGTCAGGGATTTGTGTGTTTGTTTATGCACCTGTACTTCCGTAATGCTTCAATCCTATATGCCAAAATATGTAAGCATTTATTGCCATAACAAAAGCGATAACAGGGGAAATATATGCAATCCATAAATTCGGGTAATCCTTGCCAAGAAGATTTGCCACTGGATAATATCCAGTAAGGGCATAAGGTACGATAAAGGTTAGCAAAAACTGTAGTCCCTTTGAGTAAATTTGTATCGGATAGTCACAAAAGTTTTTTAACCCATAATTGTTATCGGTCAGTAAAGAAACAATTTCTTCGCTTTTCACTGTCCAAAAGCTGATTGTGCCAGTAATGACCGTAATTGCAGAAAAAATAGCAAAAGCAGAAAGCAGACTTACACAATAATGAAAAACAGCTACTACAGTCCATTTAATTTGTAGGTTTTGCAGGCTATATATCCAAAAAAATACAGAAAAGAATAGGCGGGGTAAGAATGTATATTGAAACTGCTGCAAAACCAAATATACAAACGGACTAATAGGTCGTGTTAAATATAAGTCAAATCTTCCGCTGCGAATCAGTTCACCAATATCTCGCATTGGACTCCAAAAAAAGAAACAACTAAATGAATAGGATAACCAACTTGTTGTAAACATAAAGAGGACTTCATATTTATTCCAACCCGCAACGCTATTGAAATTATGAAATAAAATATTAAAGCAATTCGCCATAAATCAGTTTGGGGTAGCATTTATGCCGGATATGGTAGCACATGAAGAAATCAGAAATTATTCTCTGAAAAAATTGTGTTGGACAGGAAACGACTTTCCAATATTTTCACAGATATTTATTCATAAAGATAAGCATCTCAATATGGCAATGGAGGGATTGGTCAGAATAATATCGGAAAATACGGTCTGAGTGGTGTTGTTATATTTGATTATGATAGATTACTGGATTGTTCAGACAAATTTTATGGAAAACAGCAGAACATTATAGAAATAGCTCTGCTGACCTGATATATCCCTTAAAAATCATCAAATCATAATCGGGATTTATGGGGGGATTGTCATGAAACTTAAGTTAGTGAAAGCAGCAAATGAATATTGTAATCAAATTAGAGATATGTTGGACGAGTGGAATGCTTCTGGCGAAAAAATCATTCCCTATGCAATCCGCCGCTTAGACTATCATGATTTTGAGTCTTATTGCAACAATCTTGAAGTAAAAGATACCAGTAAAGGTCTGGTTTCGGATTCTACATTTTTTTGTTTAGACGAAGATCGAAACATTGTTGTAGGTGCTGTAAATATTCGACACTATTTGAACGAAGCATTATTATTAAATGGTGGTCACATAGGAGATGGTGTTCGTCCGTCTGAGAGAAGAAAAGGGATTGCAACCAAAATGATATCGTTGGCTTTGGACGAATGCAGGAAATTGGGAATACAGAAGGTTTTAATGGTTTGTGATAAAGATAACGTTGGTTCAGCCAAGAGCATTAGAAATAATGGCGGTATACTAGAAAACGAGATTATTGTTGATGGTGTTGTGGAACAAAGATATTGGATTGAACTGGCTGGATAAATTGATATTTACGGAGGAATAAAATCTATGGCGTTTCAAATGATACACATGGAAATTGCATACAGGCTATTAAAGCGCATATTACCAATATCAAATCCGGCAGAATTTATCCTTGGTTCCGTAGCGCCCGATTCAGTACACATGAACTCGGATTATGATGTTAATATGAAAGCCAAATCGCATATGTTTGAGGGCTGCGGCAAATGGAGCGATACACAGGATTATCAACTGTGGGATTGTTCTTTCCGACTGGCTGCGTACCATCGGAAATACTGCTGCGCAATGGAAAGTATATATCGCAGCAGAAAGCTGTTAATCGTGACAACGAACCTCACGCTGGAAGAATTGCAGAACCTGGAGGACACCGCCCACGCCCGGATATATGACCGCCTTACGGAAATGTGTACCTCCGTCCGCATTAACGGGGAGAATTTCACAAAAGCCAAAGCAAGGGAAAAGCAAGGCACGACCGCCACCGCCGCCGACAAAATGATGAAAGCGCCGGAAGCCGAAAGCGCAGACGGACACAAGCCGCCTTTTACCGCATAAACCGGGCATGACTGCTGATTGTGCTTAAACTGTTTATCCCAAAACAAGCTCATAAAGATGAAATGGCATGGGAATACCTATATCGACATAAGTAATATCCACAGTATCCACATATTTAAAACCGTAGGACTGATACATTTTGACAGGTATATCATTCCCTTTCAGACAGTCTAACCGTATTGCTTTCCAACCTCTGCTTCTTGCTGTCTGGATTGCATGTTCAACAAGCTGCTTTGAATATCCACGCCCGCCATAATCCGGCAGAACACGAAGTGCGTGCATAATGACTACTTCATTTTTTGCGGCGTTGATTTGCCAGTGAACGGAATTATATGCACTGTCGCAATCATGGTTTAGAATATATGCTGCAACGATTTTATTATCTTCTATACCGATAAATTGACATCTGCCTTTGATAGATTCTTCTACCATTGCTTGCGAGGGAAAACCACCGTTATCCCCGTTTGGAAGGAAACTTTTTTCACCAAGGACATCACACATTACACTGTAAAAAGACATTAACTCTGTCAAATTGTTATTTGTAGCCTGTACAATTTTCATTCATTACACCACCTTAGTATACAGATTTTGATGAAAATAGTTTACCACAGAAAAAATAAAATTTCCACTGCTGGAATCCCTTGTTTGATTTTGGAGTTGTGCCAAGGAAGCATGGGAGCGGTGGTTGCGAAACACAGAATCATCATTTTTGTAACAGGGTATGAAAAATATGCGTATACATTGCGGTATGTGGATGTTGGTTATTGTGAAAATAACTATCTGGAGCAGTCATCGGGTGGCGAGCAGCAGAGGGCGGCAATCTGCCGGGCAATCATTAAATCCCCAAAACTGATATTGGCAGACGAGCCGACAGGGAGCTTGATTATGTAAATGCAAAAGCAATCTTAAGTACATTTATGGATATCAAAGAAAGAATGCAGACTACGATTGTCCTTGTCACCCACGATGCGGCTGCAGCGATTGTTTTACAGCCAGGTCAAACTATAGTCGATGGTTATACGAAGGGAAGTATGGCTGCATGAAAAAATCTAATTCAGGCAGACTCTATTATATACTTTTAGTTAAAATGCAAATAGGCAAAACTTAAATTTTGCTTTGCCCATTAATAACTATTAAGCAGTCCCTGCCATCTGTTAACTCGCTCACTTAAGGGCTGGGAGTGTTCTCTCCATAGCTTTTTCAACCGCGCCGACAATTTGCTCTACAAACTGTTCCTCGCGCTGCCTTGTTTCAAAATAGGGCTCGTCTTTCCTGTGGTAGAAGCGTTCAAAATAATCACATACCGATAAGGCGATGACATTGCTGTACGATTTAAAAGTGCCCTTGTCCATTGTCTGTAAATACTGCCATGTCTTACGCCGCAAATTCTTGTCGAGATTAAACCGTAAATTAGTGCTGCGGATATTGTTCCTTATGACTGCTCCTTTCTGCGAAGCGGATGGTACGACAGAAATTCGTTTCCCTTTGCCGTCGCGCAAATATCATCAATGATTGTCACACGCTCTTTGTCATAGCTTCCAAAATATTTCAGCAGACAGCCGTTCCCGCCGACTACATATAAGCGCATAAGGTCGGGATTGTATTCATAACGGCGCAGGGTGGTGAAAATATTAAAAATAAAACAAA
>Ga0224741_10165_pt1 | contig 12211 bp, 12 predicted proteins | sample LIM_E_Water_Pos_FD_161629 | JGI IMG/M metagenome (GOLD analysis project Ga0224741, IMG submission 161629) | Enriched cells from gastrointestinal tract of the lab mouse from Pacific Northwest National Laboratory (PNNL), Richland, Washington... | ecosystem: Host-associated > Mammals > Digestive... | reverse complement strand
ATGGAGGACCTGGAAAAGCTGGCCGACGCCTGCCGGAGGCGGGGAATCAGCCTGTGTCTGGATTTTGTAATGAACCACACCAGCGAGGACCATGAATGGGCCAAAAAGGCCCGGGCCGGAGAGCCGGGTTACCAGGAGCGGTATTTCTTCTATGACAGCTGGGACGTCCCCCGGGAGTTTGAGAAGAGCGTTCCCCAGGTGTTTCCCACCACCGCCCCCGGCAGCTTTACACAGCTGGAGGACGGGCAGATTGTCATGACCAATTTCTATCCCTATCAGTGGGATTTGAACTATGCCAACCCCACGGTGTTCAACGACATGACGGAAAACCTGCTCTTCCTGGCCAACCGGGGCATCAACGTCATCCGCCTGGACGCCATTCCATACATCTGGAAGGAGCTGGGCACCGACTGCCGGAACCTCCCCCAGGTCCACACCCTGGCCCGGATGCTGCGGATGGTCTGCGAGATTGTCTGCCCCGGCGTGCTGCTGCTGGGGGAGGTGGTGATGGAGCCGGCCAAGGTGGCCCCCTACTTCGGCACGCCGGAAAAGCCGGAGTGTCACATGCTCTACAACGTCACCACCATGGCCACCACCTGGCACACCCTGGCCACCGGGGACGTCTCCCTGCTGCGGCGGCAGATGGAGGCGGTCTGTGCCCTGCCCAGGGACTTTCTGTTCCTCAACTACCTGCGCTGTCACGATGATATCGGCTGGGGACTGGACTATCCCTGGCTGGCGCAGAACTCCGGCGCCAACGAGGTGGCCCACAAGCGCTATCTGAACGACTGGTTTACCGGGAAATTCCCCGGCAGCGACGCGAGAGGAGAGCTGTATAACGACGACCCCCGTCTGGGCGACGCCAGGCTCTGCGGCACCACCGCCTCCCTCTGCGGACTGGAAACGGCGGAATACGAGGGGGACCCCTTCAAGCGGGAACGGGCCGTTGCCTGTGACCTGACCCTCCACGCCTGGATGCTGTCCCAGAGTGGCATCCCTGTCATCTACAGCGGGGATGAGGTGGGCCGGTTCAATGACTATTCCTATCACGACGATCCGGACAAGCGGGACGACAGCCGGTATATCCATCGGGGGGCCTTCCTGTGGGACCTGGCGGAGGGCCGGAAGGACCCGGATACCTACCAGGGCAGACTGTTCCAGGGCCTGCGGCGGCTGGAGTCCATCCGCGGGTCGGAACCCTGCTTTGACGCGCAGGCGGACGTGTGGGTGGAGGACAGCGGAGATTCCCGGGTGCTGGCCCTGTGCCGCCGGATGGGAGACCGGGAGCTGATCTGCCTGTTCAACTTCAGCAATCAGTTTGTCCGGGCCGGCGCAGACCGGCCGGGGCGCTACACGGAACTGATGTATGGCACGAGCTATGATGATATCCGCCGGATTGAGCTGTGGCCCAATGGATTTGCATGGCTGCTGAGAGATACGGAACATCCCGAAAAGGAGGCATCTCAATGAAAATACGCTACTTGGGTACTGCCGCAGCCGAGGGCTGGCCCGCCCTCTTCTGCTCCTGCCCCATCTGCACCCATGCACGGATACAGGGCGGCAAAAACCTGCGCACCCGCACTCAGGCCATTCTGGACGGTGAACTGCTGATTGATTTTCCTCCGGACACCTACTGCCACGCTCTGCAATACGGTTTGGAGCTGGCTAAAATCCACACTCTGCTGGTGACCCACAGCCATATGGATCACTGGTTTCCCACCGATTTAATTCACCGCCATGAGCACTTCGGCCATGGGGCGGCAGGTACTCTGGAGGTCTACGGCAGTCAGGCGGTCAAGGACACTTTTGACGCGCATATTCTTATTGACCGCTTCAAGCCCCACCCCATTGACGGTGTGGTGAATTTCCATGTTATCCGCGGCGGCGACCGCATCCAGGCAAATGGCTGGGAGATTGCCGCCGTCCCCGCCGACCATGACAAGCGTGAGGAATGTCTGGTTTACATCTGCAAAAAGGACGGTAAAACGGTTTTTTACGGCCATGATACCGGCGTCAACCTGAGTCCTGATGCATGGGCGCTTATCACAGCTGAACACTACGACCTCATCAGTCTGGACGCCACGATGGGCAAAAAGACGATTCCGGGCTATCACATGGGCCTGCCCAACGATGAAGCTATGTTTCAAAGGCTGACGGAGCTGGGATGCGCGGACGAACACACGGTCAAGGTAATCAACCACTTCAGCCACAATGGCGGGATGACTCACGACCAATTGGCCGCGTGGGGCGCCGAACGAAATATTCTTGCGGCCTATGACGGCATGGAAATTGAATTTTAACAGAAAGGAAGTATCCCCGCAAAAAGCCTTGAGTGCGCTGTCACCGATTCCCCGGCATTCCCGCCAGTCCCGCCGGCCTGCCGGAAGAAGCTGCCGAGGGCGTGGCCGGCGGTAGCCTCTTCCGGCAGGAGGCCTTCCTGACCATCGGCATCGACGGGCTATCCGTCTTCCCCGCCTCAGTCCTGCCTCTCCGTGCGGAGATTTGCAAGTCCATTGCAAAAACCTGTACCCTGAAACAGCCGGAGTGCTGTCCCCCCCCCCAAAAAAAGAAGCCAGAAACTAAAACAGTGCAGGGGCACAGGGCCACTGCACTTTATCAAACAGGAGTCGGAGGAACCGTTATGATCAGCGAAACATTGCAGAAAGCCCGGGCGTTTGAGGCCCAATACGGCCCCCATATTCCCGACAGCGAGCGTCCCGCGTTCCATGCCACTCCCACCATCGGCTGGATGAACGATCCCAACGGCTTTTCCTTCTATAAGGGCGAATGTCACCTGTTCTACCAATATTACCCCTATTCCAACGAATGGGGCCCCATGCACTGGGGGCATCTGAAAACCCGGGATTTCCTCCGCTGGGAACGCCTGCCCGCCGCCCTGGCCCCGGACCAGGAGTATGATTCTTCCGGGTGCTTCTCCGGCGGCGCGGTAGAGCTGCCCGACGGACGGCAGCTGCTGATGTACACCGGCGTTCAGCGGAGCCACAATGCCGACGGTTTCCTCCAGGATGTGCAGACTCAGTGCGTGGCCGTGGGGGATGGCGTGAACTACGAGAAGTGGGGAGGCAACCCCGTCCTGGATGGAAAGGATCTGCCCGAGGGCGGCAGCACCATCGATTTCCGGGACCCCAAGGTCTGGCGGGACAAGGACGGGGATTTCTACGCCGTCATTGGCAACCGGACCGCCGACGGCAGCGGTGCAATTCTCCTTTACCGGGGCATTGAAGACTTCAAAGGGGAGTTTGTCCGCACGCTGGACCAGTGTCACAACCAGTATGGAAAGATGTGGGAGTGCCCGGATTTCTTTCCTCTGGACGGGAAGCAGGTGCTGATGACCAGCCCCCAGGACATGAAGCCCGTAGGTCTGGAGTTCCACGCCGGAAACGGGACCCTCTGCCTGATTGGTGAATATGACCCTGAAAAAGGATTTTTCCGGCAGAGTGCGCAGGCCATTGACTACGGCCTGGACTTCTACGCCCCCCAGACGCTGGAGGCCCCGGATGGGCGGCGGATTATGATCGCCTGGATGCAGAACTGGGACACGGTCAACGCCAAGCCCTGTCACTGCCGCTGGTTCGGACAGATGACCCTGCCCCGGGAGCTGTCCCTGAAAGACAGTCGGCTGATTCAAAATCCGGTCCGGGAACTGGAAGCATATCGGAGCCAGCGAGTCGCCCATCGGAATATCCCTGTCAGCGGCGAAATCAACCTGCCGGGGATTCGGGGCCGGGTGCTGGACATGACCGTCACCGTCCGTCCCACCGGTCCGGAGCTCTACCGCTGGTTCCGGGTCCGGGTGGCCAAGGACGGGGAGCATGAGACCGTCATCCGTTACCGCCCGGACCAGGGCACGCTGAAGCTGGACCGCATCCGCAGCGGTCTGCCCCGTGATATTGTCCATACCCGTTCTTTTTTAGTGCGGCCCCGGAACGGTGAAATCAAATTACGAATGATTCTGGACCGCTATAGTCTGGAGGTCTTCGTCAACGACGGCGAGCAGGCGGCCAGCGCGGTGATTTACACCCGGCAGGAGGCGGACGCCATTACCTTCGAGGCCGGCGGCTCCGTGATGATGGACGTAGAGAAGTACGACCTGGACCTTTTCTAAACCGGCGCTATTCTATCTTGTTAAAACGCGCAAAACCGCTTCTGCATTTCCCCGTCCGACAGTTCTCCCCGCTCTGCCATGTCCAGCACTTTCTGCGCTCGAGATACGGTTGTAAAGACAAAGAACTGGAGCCCATCATATACCCTTCAAATCTTCCGATACGATCACCCGCCAGGCTCAGCTCTGGCGGGTGATTTTTTTACAGGAAACTTTTTCTGATTTTTCTGAAAATAAAGCTTTCAGCCGCTGGAGGTTGTGGTATAGGGATGAGGGGCCTACACTCTGAGTTGGCAAATATTTTGTAAACTCGGTTATAAGAAAGTTCCGTTTCATCCGTCAGAGGTTGTGGTAGAAGAGTGAGGGAAGTCAGTCCAGAAAAGCAAAGAAGAAAACCGTGTCCTGAAAAAAGGAGGCCAAGCACAACATGAAAGAATCCGCCTACAAGAGCTACGATGAACTGCCGTTGTTTCTGAACGCAGAAACAGTGGCAAAGGTGCTGGGCGTCTCACCGTCCAGCGGCTACGAGTTAATGCACGAGCAAGATTTCCCGGTACTGATAATTGGCAGTCGGATGGTGGTACCCAAAGAGAAATTCGTGAAGTAGGGTGTCACAGCACACCCAAGTAGGTTCGGATTGAAATACAAGCCGTGGTCCAAGCGTAATCCGGTCAAGAACTACTTCCAACTACCCAACGAGATATTCCTGCTGGGCCTATCACCCGGTGCACTTGCCGTCTACTCGTACCTGCTCTACTGTGAGAACAGGAGTACCTATCAGTGCTGGCCCAGCTACAAGACCATTGGCAAAGCAGTGCGGATGAGCGCCAACACCGTCCGCAAGTATGTGTGTGAGTTGGAGGAGCGCCAACTCATCAGTACAGAGAGCACGACGGTTACCACCAGGGATGGTCTGAAGCGCAACGGCAATCTGCTCTACACCATCCGTCCCATCCAACTGGCGCTGGATCAGTTCTACGACCAACAGATGGCGCAGATGGATGTGGCGGCTGAGCGTCAGCGAGTCACGAAGACACTCGCACTCCGCAGTGATAATCGCGGCTCAGTGTGACAGCCTGTGCGCCGCTGTGTGGCCTCGCTGGTATCCGGAGGGTAACAAGCCGCCGCTCATTACCAAACCGCAACCCAGCGCAGCGGTTGCGGTTTGGAGAGGAGGAGCAGCGGAGTGAGTGAACCTTGCCGCTTGCGGCGAGGCGAATGATACGGAGTTTGCGACGACGAGAACCGGGGGGTCGAAAAATGTGCAGGATAAAGGCCGGGGGTCGCTTACGCGCCCCCGGCCAGCCACACCGCCCCGCAGAGCGGGTCGGGGATTTTCCATAGGTGGTCGGAATTTTTACTTTTTGCTGTGGCAGGTGGCCGTAAATGAGGAGAACAGAGGAAAAACTGTGTCGTTTCACCATTTCACAAGGTGGCTTTCACAGGTGGTTTTCAGAGATTTTGCGGAGATCAGCGCGGGGGTCATTTTTCACCCCCTGGGGTCAAACCGGGGGTTAGTTTTTCCTCTGCTCTTACAACCACCACGATACTGCCGGTTCCAGGCGGGGATATGCGCAGAATTTGATGCGCAGAAAACAAAGAAGAAGTACTGCCATAAAATGCACCAGCGTCTCCAATGAGAAAGCTGTCTGCAACAGTTCGGATTTTCTCCTCTGCCTATGCAACACACCTGGAAAAACACCACCCTCGAGAAACGCACAAAAAAGTAGTAGCTATTCCTGCCAAGGTGTGGTATGGTGTGTGGCTACAAGGAGGTGATGACCCATGCCAAAAAAGAGAGCAAACGGTGAGGGCAACATCCGCAAGCGGAAGGATGGCCGCTGGGAGGGTCGCTACACTGCTGGGTACGATTCCGAGACTGGCAAGCGGATAATCAAGAATGTGTTGGGTAAGACCCAGGCAGAGGTCAAGAAAAAATTAGCCCACGCCCAGCAGGAAAGTGCAGGTTTGGATGTGAGCCACAGTGAGGACTACACGGTAGCCACCTGGCTTCGAAGCTGGTACGAACTCTACGCCAAGCCCAACGTCCGGCCGGCCACGGCGGATCGCTACCATCTAATCATCGAAACCTACACCATTCCTCGTATCGGCAGGATCAAACTTAGCAAGCTGACCTCCCGTGATCTGCAAAAGCTCTATAAGGACCTGATGGAACACGGCAGAATCCAGACGCGTAGCGGCAAGGGAAACCCTGGCTTAAGCAGTACCACGGTCAGAAGCGTCCACCTCACCCTCCACTGCGCCTTTGAGAGAGCGGTCAAGGAGCGGTTGATCTCCCGCAATCCCACCGATGACTGCATCGCTCCCAAGGTGCAGAAGATAGAGATGAAGACGCTCTTACCGGAACACCTAAAAGCCTATCTGGATGCCGCCACTGCCAGAGACGTCCTCCCCATGTTCTATCTGGAGTTGGTCAGTGGCCTGCGGAAAGGTGAGCTGGTTGCCCTGCTCTGGTCTGATCTGGATGCAGATCACAAAACGATCTTCGTCAGTAAGCAATATGTCCGCAATCCCAGCGGGGAGGTAATCCTCTCCAGACCAAAGACGGAGACCTCAGTACGGCAGGTTTCTATCCCACAGGGTGCGGTGGACCTGCTGATTCAGGAACACGACAAGCACCCTGATAACCCGTATATGTTCCCCTCGCCGGTCACAGGCGAAATGTATCATCCAGATTCCGTGGTAAAGCTCCACGAGAAGATTCTGAAGGATGCTGGGCTGGAGCATATTCGCTTCCACGACCTCAGACACACCTTCGCAACCCTGGCGCTTCAAAACGGAGTGGACGTGAAAACGGTCTCCAGTATGCTGGGCCACTATGATGCCGGATTCACGCTCAGAACCTACACCCACGCCACCCGGCAGATGCAGAATCAGGCTGCAGAAACCATGGGGAATTTTATGGCGAAGGTCATGTAAAACCACCGCAGAGAATAAAACACCAGGCAGGAGGGAAAAACTTCCTGTCTGGCGCTTTCTGTCCCTCTCCGGACATTTCGGCGTGTGGGTCACGGTGTGGGTCAGGCCGGTTGACCCAGATTCTGACCCACACGAAATCTCGCAAAACTGCAACAAAAACTCCCGAAACCCTGTGATTTCGGGAGTTTTCTGGAGCTGCTGGGCGGATTTGAACCGCCGACCTCATCCTTACCAAGTGATTGGAAACCTCGGGAGTGCCGCTGTTCAGCACTTTCGGGGCATTTTTGTTGCGGAGGCGCATGGTCTTTGGCACTTTCCCGTCCATTGTCTCCGCCCGCTTTTTTCCGCGTGTGGGTCACGGTGTGGGTCAAACCCAAATCACGAAGCAAAGGCGGGGCGCACCTCAGAGAGCGGAAGTCCCAACTTAATTGCCCGCTCCCGCTCATAGGTGACTCTGGTGACCTCCTCGATAAACCACCGCTCTTTTTCGTCTGCGCTGGCCCACCTCACAGCGTACTTCCTGCACATCTGGAAAAAAATCTCGTAAAACCGCTCTTCCTCCGCATCTCTGCGGCAATACCACGCCGCATCAGATACGGGGTTTTCTTTTCTGTGTTCCATCCAAGCACCTCCTGAGTCAAGCAAGGTATGTGAAAAAGATCCGTTTCGCCGCCTCGTCCGCTATCAAATACCTTGGGGCGGAAGAAGCAAACATCGGAAGTCTTACCGCTCCAAAATCCCGCTCATAATGCCGGGCCAGTTCACCCGTCTTCGCCTCCAGCACAACGTCCCCGGCGAAGCCGTTGTCAATGGACAGCTTGATACCGTAGGCAATCATCAGCCGCCCGATTCCAGCGTACTTCGGCCTTCCGCCGTCCATCGTCGGATTCGAGTCCGGCTGGGCCTCCATATAGGCGATATGAACCACAAGCGAATGCTCCAGAATTTCGTATGCCCCCAGTGCAATCAACTCATTGCCCGCTTTCGCCGCATATTTCTCAAAACGGTCATCAGCCAAATATTCGCTGGTCCATGAAGTCTGCCAAGTCGGCGGAGAATCCGTTGACTCGGCATCCTCCTGTGTCATCGGTTCAATAGAAACTGGAACCCGCTGATGTTCTCCGTCCAGTACAAACGGCTCAAACCGCACCGCTATCACCTCTTTACAGGTAACAGTTTACCATATAGGAGCACAAAATACAAGTCCGCCACCCATACAGAATTTGCTACGCTGTAAACAATATAGGGGCTGTGGCACTGTGCAGTTCGCTTGCTTTTCACCTCTGTACTTCTCCGTTTATCCCTATCGACTTTCGCCTCCTATTTCGGTATCGTGTTGCTTGCGAAAGCCCTTTAAAATACAGAAATCAGGAGGAAAAGCAAATGACCAGTATCAAAAAGCGCACCACTGTCGCACTGACGGCAGCAATCCTCGCAACAACCCTCGCTATCCCCGCCACGGCAGTGGAGACCTCAGCCATTCGAGTGAGCAGCTACAAGGGCAGTACCCTGAAAGTGGGAGAACGCAGCGGACTCATCATCGGCCCCAGCGGTGCGGACTACACCGTCACCTCCAGCGACCCAGACACGGTGGCGGTGGAGCAGGTGCTGACCTTCTGGGTCGCCGTCGCCAAGACGGTGGGGACGGCGGAGATCACCGCTTCCAACAGCGCCGGGGAGCATGGGAGCATGACGCTGACGGTCGGCTCCACTACCCCCGCCGCGCCGGAAGCCCCCGCCAGCGGGGACAGCGCCGGCCTGACGGACAACCTGGAGATACGGCAGGAGATGATCCGGCTCATCAACCAGACCCGAAAGGACAACGGGGTATCGGAACTGCCGGTCAATGATACCCTGATGAACGCCGCCCAAGCCTGCTCCAACCGGCGGTACACTTGGCATCACGCTCCGGAGGAGAGCCAGGCCGCTGTCGACGCCGGCTACCTCTACGGCTTCGGGTCCAACCTTACCGTGTTCACCGGCACAGCCGAGGCCGCTCGGCGTGCCGTCGACAACTGGATCAACTCGCCGGGCCACTTCGAGACCATGATCGATCCCAGATGTGACTGCATCGGCGTGGGCATAACCCAGCAAGACGGCATCACCTACTGCTACATGTTCGTCGGAATACCCAACAGTGTCAACTTCTATGCATAAGCGAATAGTACTCAAGGAGGGCCGTCCAACTCCCTGGACGGCCCTCCCTCATAGCGGCAAAAACAGAGCACAGACAGGAAAATGTAACGCCGGAAAGTACAGATTTAATACTCAGATTTTACATAGCAGAAAACAAGGATAATAGCTCTCATTTCAATAATATTGATATCACATTCATCTGTGATATAATTTAATTTGTACTGGGCTTACGTTCAACCAATTTGGGGACTATTATTCTCGGTCAGTCCGTCCGATATGGATAAAAAAGCCTGAGCAACTAACGGTTTCCCACGCGCAACAGATAATTGGTTTACAGACCAAGGCTCCTGCCTTATACTGAATGAGGTGAAATTGAATGGATATGAACGAAAAACTGGCTGAACTGAGAAAGGCCAAGGGACTAACCCAGAAAGATTTGGCTGAGACGCTACATGTCTCTCGTCAAGCTATATCAAGATGGGAGGTGGGAACGGCGGCTCCCTCGCTGGACAATCTGACATATCTGAGCCAACTGTATGGTGTGCCACTGGACGATCTGGTTGTCAAAGAGGACACGGTTTCGGAAACGGAGGAGGCCGCACCATCTCATGTTCCGGAGGATTTTGTGCTCCCTCCGACTCCTGAGCCAGTGCGCGTTGCTCGACCCCATACCTCGCTGATTTATCTCCTTCTGGTAGGTCTGATCTTAGGGGCAGGAATCCTCATTGGGCTCAGTCTCCGAAAACCCAAAAAGGAGATATACCTGTATCCCAGCAATCCGGGAAAGCAAATCACCGTAGGGGGTTTAGATGGCTGGCTGGAAAAGACACCCGCCGACATTGAGGATGAAAAGGAGTATCTGGCAGCAAGTGGTCAGAAGGAGTATCTGGGGACGGACAGCCAGACAAAGGACTACTATTCAATATACTATCCAGACAGCGGCTTGTTAAAATCATTTCCTAACGATCCGTCGGCGAAAATGCCAACAACACCGTAGAAAGAAGGTATTTCTTATGTCAATTTCAAGTATCTACGACGGGTACAATGTGACCTACACTGAGTGGGGACGCTGTGCCAAGCCCAAAGACAACCCGGATTCCAAGGTCGGGATTTATTGGGGCAAAGAATTTGAGGAAAAATTAAAAACAACGCTTGCCCAAACCGCAGCCGAGCAAACCGAAGCGGCTGAAAATGCTCCGCCCCGCGCCAAGCTGACGGATGATGACATCAAGGAACTGGCAAGCAAATATAACCCCGGTTCTATGACCCGAGACGAGTATGATTCTTTTTTGGAAGAGCTGGTAGAGAAAGGCGTTTTGACCCACCAGGAAATACAATATATGGGTTATAAAGGAATGGTCTATTTGGACCTCAGCGACCACGGAAACTTGAAGCTGACGCCGGTTCAGATCGATCCCAATGACCCTATGGCCCGAAAGTGGATGTACGATGGCTATAGTCTCTCTGGTGGTCTTTTCAAATTTGACGGTTCCGCTAATGCGAATGAGGAAATGGACCTTCTTCTCTCCGCAAAACTGTATGATTTGTTTACCCCAACCGAAAAGAAAGCCGCTTACAACTACTACGGAGCCCTACGAATGGATTCTGTACACAGCTAACAGTAGAAAGGAGCATTTAAAATGAGCGGCATCTCTACATCCACCGAAGCGGTTTATAGAACCTGCTACCATATCGACCTCTCCGCCAAAAAAGCGACCCTTGACAAATACAATTACACTGAAATGATGAAAAAAGCAGCCCAGCAGACAGATGACAACATCACATATTATGAGCCAGACAAATACGGTAGAGTCTTTGTGGACCCGGCCCATCCCTCAAGGGCCACTTTCGAGCCAGCGGACACCTCTGACATTTCGCTCCCGGCACCCAGCTCCGCCTATATGCCCGCCGTGAACACCAAAGCAGAGGAGACGGAGAAAGCACAGAAAAAGGAAGAACGTAAGAATCAGGATGAACAAGCGAAGCTGCTCCGGGAGGAACGTCTCCAAATGGACCAGATGGAAGCGATGCTTCGCAAATTCGGTATGCCTGGCTATAGGATGGACTTCCAGTCCTGGACACTGACCCCCGACCCCAACTACTTTTCCGATCTGCTGGCCAAGCAGTCAGAGCTGGCCAAAAACGGGGAAAGCAAACTGACACAGCAGGAAATCGAGGAGCTATCGGGAAAGTGCGACATGAACCAGATGTCGTCCCAGGAGTACAAGGACCTTGTTAACTATTTGGTCGACAAGGGCGTGATAGCCCGCCCGGAGCCTTTAGGCTTCGCCCCTGGGGAACCTGTCTACATCAAGGGAGGTCAGGCGTGGCTGGAACCCACAGCAACAATGCGGAATACGGGTAAACCAGGTGTCGCGCAGTTTCTGCATCCTTCTCTGGCGGAATTTCACAACAGGCTTCGCGCTGAACAAGCGGCGGCCAAGGTTATTCAAAGCATCGGACGAATGGATTCCGCACGCAGCTAAGGTTTGATAGCGTTCAGCTGATTCACTATACTGATTGAAAGGTACGGTAAAACAAAATATGGATCTCAGCATCAAAGGAAATTATTTCCAACCACAAAGGGGCAGCCAAGCGCAAAGCACAAGTTTCAATAAAGAAAAAACATCCTTTACCTACCAGCTTTCCGCTAACCACAGTGCCATTACTGGCCCTGGAGCCACGATTCCGATGTGGACAGAGGATACCGTCTATTATGGCATGGACGGAAACAATCAGGACGTCCATGTTACTCTGGCCGAGGGTTCCACCGAAGATGATCCCATTGTCCGAATCAAAGGGCACTCTGCCAGCGGAGAGTTTGACTTTATCCGACACATTAAAGACATTGACCCAAGCAACGCTTCTTATGCGGAGATGTGTGCCCTGATCGGCTGGGAAGAACGAATTAACCCATCTGGCAAAAAGGGGCTGTTGATGCCTACACCTCTCGGAATGGACGTAGGGAATGTAACACAAAAGCAAAATTTTGTGAATTTAAGTTCCCAGTAT
>Ga0224741_10164_pt1 | contig 12226 bp, 12 predicted proteins | sample LIM_E_Water_Pos_FD_161629 | JGI IMG/M metagenome (GOLD analysis project Ga0224741, IMG submission 161629) | Enriched cells from gastrointestinal tract of the lab mouse from Pacific Northwest National Laboratory (PNNL), Richland, Washington... | ecosystem: Host-associated > Mammals > Digestive... | reverse complement strand
AATACGTATTTGATATTGATTGTAATTCATTAGATTTTGGCAACTGTAGTTATCATAGATTTTCAGATTCTTCAGTAATTCGTATCGAATACACAAAAGATACAAACAATAATTATTTTGTTAGTAATATTCAAGAATTAGATAATAAAAACTCTGTTACTTATTATCTTATTGATAAAGATCTGGAATTAATAACATAAATTCGTAATAATTTCATTTATATTAATTTAATATATAAAATTCTTTTCGTATGTTTTTTTATTATTTGTAATATGTTTTTTGTTCCCTTTTCTTTGGGTATAACTAAGCCTCCTATGGTATTTAATTCTGCTATAGGAGGTCTTTTTTTGTCTGCTTTTACTGATTTTATGCAAAATGTAAGCTCTTTTGCTTTAACAATAAATTATTGTTTAATCTCATTTTCCCAACCCCAAGCAAAGCCTTTGAAATCTTTCACCCAGCTTTCAAGGGATTGTACTTTAACTGTCCCTGACAAGTTGTGTATCACTTGACCGTTTCCGATATAGATACCGACATGACCGAATGGATTACTTGCATATCCATAAACTGTTGCACCGACTTTAATTTTACTCCAATCGTCTGATACTGCCCACATATCAGCGGCACATAATGCGCAATGGGCAGAGCCTCTTGAGCCTGTGGCAGCTTGATAAACATCAGCTACCCAAGCCTGACAATAACCTGACTTTGCAGAAATACCATAGCTTTCTGAATTAGTGGCAACTGCAACTAATTTTCTTTGAATATCACTTACTGTTTCATTGCCAAAATCTAATGAGCCAATGTCTATATCAGAATTACTACCGCTAAAACCGAAAATAATAGATGCCCATAAATTATCATTGCTGTCATTCATCAGCTCTGCGAGGTATTCCTTCTGCTTTTTGTTGAAAGAATAATCTGCGGCTGTTTCATTTGCAGTTTTGCCGTTGATTGTAATAATTAAAACTTTAATAGTGACTTCTTCTGTAGTAACCACTTCTTCGCCGTTTTCATCGGCTGAGGTGGTTTCTTTCGTTTCTGTTCTTGTTTCGGTTTTTGTATCAATGCTATTCATATCCCAAAAAATATTGGATAGTATTGATTTTTTAGTATCGTCAACAGTAGCAATTTCCATAGGATTGTTTGGATCAGTGGTAGTCTTAACGGCATAGATAGATAATACATCTTTCCAATTTGACTTACTGCCGTTAATCTCAACACTGTCATAACTGCCTGATGCTTTCAGTTCATCAATTCTGTTACTTTTGTTTTAAGCATCTCGTTATATTCTTTACGAAGATAATCAAGTCCGTCATCTTGATTCTCCAGAAGGATTTCCTTTTCAAATTCTTCCTTGTTCAACTTGCGGTTGTTGACAGTGATTTTTGTAGTGGCAGCACTGTCAAAGCTGTTGAGCAGTTCTTCATAAGCAAGAAAGATTGTTTTTTTATCCTCATCACTTGAAACGGCATAGTTAATGTCTGCAAACTTAAATGTTTTAGAAAACTTATTGTATCCGACCTTAAATATTCCGTCTGAATAAACAGTCTGAACAGGGATTGTGTCTTGCACGGACTTGGGAATTGCAAACTTTTCTTTATCTCGCTTAAAAACATTCTTTAATGTCTTAATCAATATTCTTCATTTCCTCCTTAATTCTTTTATTAATATCTGATTTTACTGCTTCATAGTGTGTATTTCTTGATTTGTATTTCAGCTTTATAGGGATGAGAAATTCACTCCTAAACCAACACACAAGCAGTTTTTCTGCCGTCATTCCGTTGTAGGTTACAAAACCTAAAGCAGCAAAGGGAACTGCACCCAAAATACAAAGCCAAGATAAAGTTTCAAGACTTAAATATGGCTTGAGTAAAAAGTACAATCCCACTGCAACCACACAGGCAAGGACAGAAAAAATGAGCTGACGCAAATTCAGCCCAAAATACACAGATTCGGTGTAGTCACGAATCTCTTTATTGATTTTTACTTCCAAAAATTAAACCTCCGTTTATAAATAAAAAAGCATCAATCATTTCTGATTGATGCCATCAATTACTTGATATTAGTCAAACTCATACATACCTTTGCTAAAGCACATCCAATCCAAATCAGCAAAAGTAGTAACCCTTTTATTATCTCTCTGCTGTTTTTCATTGGCCATTCTTGACTTGTATGCCTTATTGTTAGGATTATTCTGATTCGCATAATCATCTAACTGTTTTGGGGTATGTGTTTTGCCTGACACACCTTTTCTTTTAGCCATGAATTCCTCCTTTCTCCGCAGTTCACAACTTATTCTATTGTTTGCATCAAAATAATCGGTTACCGAGAACCCTTTTTAAATCTCTCTTACTGATGACAAGCAACTTAATATCAGAAAGAATTTCATGCAATACAATTACTCTGCGGCAGGAGCAATTTATTTTCGATATATGCTTGTATAATCTAAATAAATTAATAGAGACGGTAAAAAAACTTAAGGATGAAGTTAAAAATCTCTATAATGAAGTTGTAAATTACGAACATTGTGAAAATGAAGATGTAAAGTCCGTACGAAATTCTGTTATTGCAGAGTTAAAATTAGCTTACAGAGAGATAAAGCATTGGAAATTTGTTACTGCTTCAAAAGATATAAAAGCTACAGAGATAGAAAAGGCTAAATCAACAAAGCATCCAACCTATGTTGACATGCCATCTTTAAGAGTTGTAGATACTATAAAAGAGAGGTGGGGACTGTTGTGAGTAAATACATACATATGGTTCTTGGTTCAATAGCCAGTGGTAAGAGTAGTATTTCAAAAAAAATATTGTCAAATAACAGTAATATTGAATTCATATGTGCAGACTTATATAAAACTGCCTTTTTTGATATATCAGTATCAAAAGATGATCAAAGTAAAGTAGGTTACAGATGTGCTGATGAATTGTTGTTTTATCGAATTGAGGAATTATGTACTGAGGGAAATGATTTCATATTAGAGTTTTGTCCTACTAATAGAAATAAGTTTGAAACCATAAAATATTATGCAAAACGATATGGATATAAAATTATTTCTTATTTTGTTGGAACTGACAATGTAAATATAAATATTCTACGAAATCACAACCGTGAACTAGATGGATATGACTATATTTCAGAACAAAAAGTAAAAGCACGGTATGAGGATGCATTCAACAGTATTTTAGAAATCATGTGTATTTCTTGGCATACTCATAAATACTTTCTCCATATAATTCTTGATAAAATGCAGACAATAAAAAATACGAAGCATTTGAATATACAAATTTTGCACCTGGAAAAAAATCAATTGGATGGTTTGCTAATAAATCTAAATAATGTTCCGAATTAACTGACATATATCCTGACATTAAAAGATTAGGATTGTTGTAACCAGCTGATTGTATTAGCAGTTTTTCCACATTGATAGCATTAATAAACGGGAGTAAACCTTTATTGTATTTTGGCACCTTAGGTAATAGAACAGGCCAAACTGGAGTGGTGATATCGAAAAGTTTATTAATATCATTATTATATAATAAATGACCAAAACATAATGATACAATGTATTTACTTAACGACCGTAATTCATGAAGTTTGTTTCCTTCATCAGTAAAAGTGTGTCGAAAAAATACATTTGAAGATGAGATAATAATATCATCTAATATGATTTTATGTGTTCTTATAGCTGAATTTAGTCTATCAACTAATATATTTAAGTTATTTGAATTCATCTATATTTTAGATTATTCTCCCATATGTATACTTTTTTATTACCCGTTTTTTCAAAGTTTTCATTTGAATAATAACACCAATCAAGTGGAAAGAAATCAGGTAGTTGAACAATGTATTGCTGATTATACTCTTTTATATTTTTAACTAATTCTTCTACATTTACTCCAGGAATACACTTGGATGCACAAGATAATAATGGGGTAATTATATATTCTCCCAACTTAAAATCGAACATAAAACTATGGTTGATATACCATTTTGCATATTTTTCATTTATATCTTTAGAAAGTAACTGATTGCATTTATATTTAATATTTAAATCATAATTAATTCCTAGACGCTCCATTAGAGTGACATCTCGTCCTGCAGATTCAAGATCTCTACATATTATTCTTTGTATTTTGAAATTATTATCAAATGATAACAACATATTTTGTGCATGTGCCTCTAATTCTATTCCTGTTTTTAATAATGCATCAAAATAACAGTCGTATAAAGGAAAAATTATATCATTAAGTAAAAAAGTATTCGCATCTTTTGATTGATTATCATAGAATTGTTTTAAAAAAGGAACATGACTGTCATCGGTCTTCTCTCTAAATGGATTATATTCTGAAGAAAAAAGCGAAAAAAACGGCATCATGAATTCCTCATGATTTATATAAGGATATGGTGTATATTCTCTAATAATCATTCCCCATTCATACAAGTAATCATGGATAGGTATATGTGCAATTCTTCCGCTATGTTCTTTTAACAATGCAAATTTGGGATTCATTTGATTATTATCGATTGCATCAATCAATCGATCTGTAACTTCACACGCAGAAAGAATTTTTTCTTTGCCCATATGCCTAGTTAGTCGCCCTAAGCATTTTGGATATGCTAACTTAATAAAAGATATAGGTACAGTACTTTTTGATAATACTGTACGACCGCTTGATGTTGGCTCAACAACTGTTTCTCCAAGAACAATGTACGACTGTTCTTTTAATATATTAGTATTTAACATATCAGGATGAATATAGATTGCTTTGGAAGGAATATTGGATATATTATGACCTAAATCTTCTATGATAATATCATTAGAAAACTCTATTAATTTTAATGTAAAATCTTTATTTGAAGATTTTGGTGCTGTATTTTCTGATGTCGTACTGTTATTCTTACTAGGAGAACCATCATTAATATATCGTTCACATTTTAAATATGCATTTAGAGGACATTCTATATATTCTTTTAACTGCATTTCTTTACCCTTTTAGATTTTCAAGTTTTATTAAACTATCATAGCACATTTCTAAAAATTCAACTTCTGAAAGTGTGCTTATTTGTTCTTTAGACGCGCGTACCTCTAATGTCAAGTTTATATTTTGATTATAATGGAAAATCGTTTTTATTAATTTATGCCATTTGATGTTTCCCAAAAAAGGAATATCATGAGTATCTCTTGTACCATTATTGTCATTTAAGTGTAAGCATGATAGTTTTTCTCCAAAACATCCCCAAGGAAAATCATTTAGATTTTTTGTCATATAGTTCGCATGACCTGAATCAAAACAAAATTTTAATCGATTACTATCAATATTTTCAAATAAATATTTTATATAATCTAAACATCTTAAGTTTTCTAGGCAAAGATTTATACCATACTTATCACAGTATTCTAGCAAATATAATACTCTATCAAGACCTAACTTATTAATAGGCGGTGGTTGTTTACCACCCGTAACATGCATTACAACATTTTTAATTCCATAATTATTAGCAAAATCTATTTGATTAACAAGTTCACACATATAGTTTTTTGCATCTTCTTGATCTGTCCATATTATATTAACGAATTGAGAATCTATGCATTTGTCATTTTTTATTAACTTATATGGTAAATGGAGAGCTTCAATTTCTAAATCACAAGCTAAAATATTTTGTATATAATCATCAGGCTTATATTGAGAATAAATAAAAACACCATCGAAACCAGCTTCTTTTATCAATTTAGCCCTATTGGTATGTTGTGAATTAAATTTATAATTATAATTAATAAATTTTTTCATAATATAACTCCTAATAATTCTTTTATGCTAGATATTATTTGAGTGTTTGATGGTAGAGGAACAGTTACAGGTAAAGAAGTAATTAAACAAGAATCAATACCTGCATTAAATGCACCTAAAATATCAGTTTCAATATTATCTCCAACAACAAGTACCTCATTTGGATTAACAGAAAGGTTGTTGCATATTTTAATAAAAAAATCGGGATTTGGTTTTGTAATTCCTAATATTTCTGATGAATAAAATCCAATAAAATACTTTGCAATTTGTGAGTTTAATAATTTGTTATGACGAGGATAAGTAGAACCATTTGTTCCAACAACTTTTTGAACTGATTTGATAGTCTCTAATGTTTCTGAAACTCCGTCAATGACTACTCCTATTTCAGAGGCTTTTAAGTATTCATTAATAAAAACATCAACAGGGCATTGAGCGTTAGAAAGTAATCCAAGAAAAATTTCCGCACGTTTCCGTCTGAAATTATCTAACTTCAAAAGATAATCTGGGATCATTTTCTTTGCTATTTCATTAGATGTTTTATACAACTTATATGTTTCTTCGTCAAATGCTAAATTTAATGTTGAACAAGCTTTTGATAATGCTTGTATCTCTGTTGCTTTATAGTCAAACAATGTATCATCTAAGTCGAAAATAATTAATTTATATTTGCTCATTGTAAAACATTAAATTCATCTTTGTTCACATTAAATGAAAAATCAGATAGGCTTTCAAGTACTAAATTATGATTATCTTTGTATGGAAGAATAATTGATTCAAATTGGCGGTTACGTTCTAAATATTGATTTTCAACATCATTGCGATTTTGTTCATTACTATATTTGGCTCTTTTTATGCGCCTATCAATTTCTATTTTTTTAGAACAACATATAAAAATACTCAGCGATTTCTTGAAATCTTGCTCCAAATAAACTGAACCGATTCCTTCAATAATTGTCAAAATTGCATCAGACTTTAATTCAATTACACATTCTTCTTGTGACTTTGCTCTCTTTGGCCAATACCAGTAATTATTTCCACGTTCTAAATTACATAAAATTGCTTTTATATTCTGAAGAAAATATGATTCAGAAAAAACTGTACTATACTTGCCTGAATGAATTTCGCCTGTTACACAATCCGTCCATTTTATTTTAGCACTTGATCTTAATTTTGTATCAACAACAAAATCATCCATATTAATAATATTAACTGTACCAATATTTTTTGAAATTTCACAGATAAGTTTGCTTAATTCCGTTTTTCCTGAAGCACCATTTCCAGATATAAACAAATACTTTATGTTTTTTTCTTGGCAGAATTTAATTAAATTTTTTGCTACATGTTCAGCAGTAAAGTTTTTCATCAACATCAACCTCTCTGATTTATAATTTTTTTCTTTACGCGGTTATTAAACCATTCGCAATCTGGTTCAAACACGGAAAAAGTTTTTTTATTTAATGATGCAATCACTCTAAAATTGTCGCAACTATTATCAATAAAATATACAATTCTTGAAATACACATGATTTCTAAAATACTGTTGAATGCATCCTCATACCGTGCTTTTACTTTTTGTTCTGAAATATAGTCATATCCATCTAGTTCACGGTTGTGATTTCGTAGAATATTTATATTTACATTGTCAGTTCCAACAAAATAAGAAATAATTTTATATCCATATCGTTTTGCATAATATTTTATGGTTTCAAACTTATTTCTATTAGTAGGACAAAACTCTAATATGAAATCATTTCCCTCAGTACATAATTCCTCAATTCGATAAAACAACAATTCATCAGCACATCTGTAACCTACTTTACTTTGATCATCTTTTGATACTGATATATCAAAAAAGGCAGTTTTATATAAGTCTGCACATATGAATTCAATATTACTGTTATTTGACAATATTTTTTTTGAAATACTACTCTTACCACTGGCTATTGAACCAAGAACCATATGTATGTATTTACTCACAACAGTCCCCACCTCTCTTTTATAGTATCTACAACTCTTAAAGATGGCATGTCAACATAGGTTGGATGCTTTGTTGATTTAGCCTTTTCTATCTCTGTAGCTTTTATATCTTTTGAAGCAGTAACAAATTTCCAATGCTTTATCTCTCTGTAAGCTAATTTTAACTCTGCAATAACAGAATTTCGTACGGACTTTACATCTTCATTTTCACAATGTTCGTAATTTACAACTTCATTATAGAGATTTTTAACTTCATCCTTAAGTTTTTTTACCGTCTCTATTAATTTATTTAGATTATACAAGCATATATCGAAAATAAATTGCTCCTGCCGCAGAGTAATTGTATTGCATGAAATTCTTTCTGATATTAAGTTGCTTGTCATCAGTAAGAGAGATTTAAAAAGGGTTCTCGGTAACCGATTATTTTGATGCAAACAATAGAATAAGTTGTGAACTGCGGAGAAAGGAGGAATTCATGGCTAAAAGAAAAGGTGTGTCAGGCAAAACACATACCCCAAAACAGTTAGATGATTATGCGAATCAGAATAATCCTAACAATAAGGCATACAAGTCAAGAATGGCCAATGAAAAACAGCAGAGAGATAATAAAAGGGTTACTACTTTTGCTGATTTGGATTGGATGTGCTTTAGCAAAGGTATGTATGAGTTTGACTAATATCAAGTAATTGATGGCATCAATCAGAAATGATTGATGCTTTTTTATTTATAAACGGAGGTTTAATTTTTGGAAGTAAAAATCAATAAAGAGATTCGTGACTACACCGAATCTGTGTATTTTGGGCTGAATTTGCGTCAGCTCATTTTTTCTGTCCTTGCCTGTGTGGTTGCAGTGGGATTGTACTTTTTACTCAAGCCATATTTAAGTCTTGAAACTTTATCTTGGCTTTGTATTTTGGGTGCAGTTCCCTTTGCTGCTTTAGGTTTTGTAACCTACAACGGAATGACGGCAGAAAAACTGCTTGTGTGTTGGTTTAGGAGTGAATTTCTCATCCCTATAAAGCTGAAATACAAATCAAGAAATACACACTATGAAGCAGTAAAATCAGATATTAATAAAAGAATTAAGGAGGAAATGAAGAATATTGATTAAGACATTAAAGAATGTTTTTAAGCGAGATAAAGAAAAGTTTGCAATTCCCAAGTCCGTGCAAGACACAATCCCTGTTCAGACTGTTTATTCAGACGGAATATTTAAGGTCGGATACAATAAGTTTTCTAAAACATTTAAGTTTGCAGACATTAACTATGCCGTTTCAAGTGATGAGGATAAAAAAACAATCTTTCTTGCTTATGAAGAACTGCTCAACAGCTTTGACAGTGCTGCCACTACAAAAATCACTGTCAACAACCGCAAGTTGAACAAGGAAGAATTTGAAAAGGAAATCCTTCTGGAGAATCAAGATGACGGACTTGATTATCTTCGTAAAGAATATAACGAGATGCTTAAAACAAAAGTAACAGAATTGATGAACTGAAAGCATCAGGCAGTTATGACAGTGTTGAGATTAACGGCAGTAAGTCAAATTGGAAAGATGTATTATCTATCTATGCCGTTAAGACTACCACTGATCCAAACAATCCTATGGAAATTGCTACTGTTGACGATACTAAAAAATCAATACTATCCAATATTTTTTGGGATATGAATAGCATTGATACAAAAACCGAAACAAGAACAGAAACGAAAGAAACCACCTCAGCCGATGAAAACGGCGAAGAAGTGGTTACTACAGAAGAAGTCACTATTAAAGTTTTAATTATTACAATCAACGGCAAAACTGCAAATGAAACAGCCGCAGATTATTCTTTCAACAAAAAGCAGAAGGAATACCTCGCAGAGCTGATGAATGACAGCAATGATAATTTATGGGCATCTATTATTTTCGGTTTTAGCGGTAGTAATTCTGATATAGACATTGGCTCATTAGATTTTGGCAATGAAACAGTAAGTGATATTCAAAGAAAATTAGTTGCAGTTGCCACTAATTCAGAAAGCTATGGTATTTCTGCAAAGTCAGGTTATTGTCAGGCTTGGGTAGCTGATGTTTATCAAGCTGCCACAGGCTCAAGAGGCTCTGCCCATTGCGCATTATGTGCCGCTGATATGTGGGCAGTATCAGACGATTGGAGTAAAATTAAAGTCGGTGCAACAGTTTATGGATATGCAAGTAATCCATTCGGTCATGTCGGTATCTATATCGGAAACGGTCAAGTGATACACAACTTGTCAGGGACAGTTAAAGTACAATCCCTTGAAAGCTGGGTGAAAGATTTCAAAGGCTTTGCTTGGGGTTGGGAAAATGAGATTAAACAATAATTTATTGTTAAAGCAAAAGAGCTTACATTTTGCATAAAATCAGTAAAAGCAGACAAAAAAAGACCTCCTATAGCAGAATTAAATACCATAGGAGGCTTAGTTATACCCAAAGAAAAGGGAACAAAAAACATATTACAAATAATAAAAAAACATACGAAAAGAATTTTATATATTAAATTAATATAAATGAAATTATTACGAATTTATGTTATTAATTCCAGATCTTTATCAATAAGATAATAAGTAACAGAGTTTTTATTATCTAATTCTTGAATATTACTAACAAAATAATTATTGTTTGTATCTTTTGTGTATTCGATACGAATTACTGAAGAATCTGAAAATCTATGATAACTACAGTTGCCAAAATCTAATGAATTACAATCAATATCAAATACGTATTCTTTACTTTTTTCAATTGTAACATTGTTGAAAGCATTTTTATTTATTAATTTAGATGTAACAAACCCATCTACTAAAATTAATTCATCATCAGATGCTATATTATTGATGGTTCTCCTAGTAAGAATAACAGTACGACATCAGAAAATACAGCACCAAAATCTTCAAATAAAGATTTTACATTAAAATTAATAGAGTTTTCTAATGATATTATCATAGAAGATTTAGGTCATAATATATCCAATATTCCTTCCAAAGCAATCTATATTCATCCTGATATGTTAAATACTAATATATTAAAAGAACAGTCGTACATTGTTCTTGGAGAAACAGTTGTTGAGCCAACATCAAGCGGTCGTACAGTATTATCAAAAAGTACTGTACCTATATCTTTTATTAAGTTAGCATATCCAAAATGCTTAGGGCGACTAACTAGGCATATGGGCAAAGAAAAAATTCTTTCTGCGTGTGAAGTTACAGATCGATTGATTGATGCAATCGATAATAATCAAATGAATCCCAAATTTGCATTGTTAAAAGAACATAGCGGAAGAATTGCACATATACCTATCCATGATTACTTGTATGAATGGGGAATGATTATTAGAGAATATACACCATATCCTTATATAAATCATGAGGAATTCATGATGCCGTTTTTTTCGCTTTTTTCTTCAGAATATAATCCATTTAGAGAGAAGACCGATGACAGTCATGTTCCTTTTTTAAAACAATTCTATGATAATCAATCAAAAGATGCGAATACTTTTTTACTTAATGATATAATTTTTCCTTTATACGACTGTTATTTTGATGCATTATTAAAAACAGGAATAGAATTAGAGGCACATGCACAAAATATGTTGTTATCATTTGATAATAATTTCAAAATACAAAGAATAATATGTAGAGATCTTGAATCTGCAGGACGAGATGTCACTCTAATGGAGCGTCTAGGAATTAATTATGATTTAAATATTAAATATAAATGCAATCAGTTACTTTCTAAAGATATAAATGAAAAATATGCAAAATGGTATATCAACCATAGTTTTATGTTCGATTTTAAGTTGGGAGAATATATAATTACCCCATTATTATCTTGTGCATCCAAGTGTATTCCTGGAGTAAATGTAGAAGAATTAGTTAAAAATATAAAAGAGTATAATCAGCAATACATTGTTCAACTACCTGATTTCTTTCCACTTGATTGGTGTTATTATTCAAATGAAAACTTTGAAAAAACGGGTAATAAAAAAGTATACATATGGGAGAATAATCTAAAATATAGATGAATTCAAATAACTTAAATATATTAGTTGATAGACTAAATTCAGCTATAAGAACACATAAAATCATATTAGATGATATTATTATCTCATCTTCAAATGTATTTTTTCGACACACTTTTACTGATGAAGGAAACAAACTTCATGAATTACGGTCGTTAAGTAAATACATTGTATCATTATGTTTTGGTCATTTATTATATAATAATGATATTAATAAACTTTTCGATATCACCACTCCAGTTTGGCCTGTTCTATTACCTAAGGTGCCAAAATACAATAAAGGTTTACTCCCGTTTATTAATGCTATCAATGTGGAAAAACTGCTAATACAATCAGCTGGTTACAACAATCCTAATCTTTTAATGTCAGGATATATGTCAGTTAATTCGGAACATTATTTAGATTTATTAGCAAACCATCCAAT
>Ga0224741_10158_pt1 | contig 12480 bp, 16 predicted proteins | sample LIM_E_Water_Pos_FD_161629 | JGI IMG/M metagenome (GOLD analysis project Ga0224741, IMG submission 161629) | Enriched cells from gastrointestinal tract of the lab mouse from Pacific Northwest National Laboratory (PNNL), Richland, Washington... | ecosystem: Host-associated > Mammals > Digestive... | reverse complement strand
CGACATTCCCATCGTCCTGTGACAGTCTGCAATATAAAGCTGTAATTTTTGTTCCGTTCTCTTTCATCTTCCTACCTCCATAAAAGGGCGGAACACATTATAAATATTATAGCATGACCGCCCCGAAAATTAAACCGTTTTTGTCAAGATTTCAGTAATATTTTCCTTGACTGTTTCTTCATTGATTTTGCGGAAAGCGTCCTCTATGCTCTGACCGCCGAGATAGACACGCTCCACGACAATTCTTGTCGGCTTTTCCCGTTTTTCTTTCCTGATTTTTTTCTTATTTACCATTCAAATTCCCTGTCATTTTCTCCCATTCCATAATCAGATAAATCACATACAGGTGGCAGGTCATTACGCTGCCCACATCGGAATTGCACCGTCATTTTATGACTGAATTTCAATCAAAATTCAGAAGTATCATTATCACGGATATGCTTCATCGCCCTGCACAACTGCTGTGCATTTTGTCAGGTTTTTATCGCTCAATGCCTTTGCTTCAATGGATTGTTCTCCGTGGATTTCTATCCATTCCCTCACGTTCCCTCCGAAAACAAATCAGAGCAGGCATATCGTGGCGCACCTACATATTGGCTACATATATCCCCATGTCCTGTATGTATTTGCAGTACTCAATTTTTCATTCAGCTACAGTTCCAGTTTATATGCACCGTATTTCCGCAGGACACGTTCGAGAATTTTCTTATCCTCCCCCTCTGCCGCATCATACATTTTTTGAGCCTTTCCTGTTCTACCGGAGTGAGTATATTATTATATGGTTTGTAACTGTCCATGATGAAAATCCCCCCGCCTTCCCCCGGCTTTGTATATGCAGGATACCCATATGAGAGGACTGAAACATCATGTAATATTGTACGCCTTGTAACACCAAATCCCTGCGCCATCTCCTTTGATGTAGTATGACCGCTGACCACAAGAATACTGATAATCTCTAATCTGCGGCCTGCGGCGGTCATTGTCACTCCCTCTTTCCACTCATCCCCAATTATATTCTAAATGGTAAATATGTAAAAAACCTTCCTATTTACAAAAACTTTTTAAAATTTTTTAAGAAATCGGACGGTACTATCCGTATGAAGTTTTAGTAGTCTTAAAGAAGAACTGCCTTACAGACTAATCCCTGCTTACTGTCCATACTGAAACAGCAAGCAATGCCTATGGACGTCCATAGACAGTTTTTTTACAAATTTTCCATGAATGGAAATCTGTAAAAATTGCTTATAAGGGGAAAATCCCCCTAACCCCCTCATCTTGCAAAATTCACAAATCAACTTAACAGAATTTTTGAATTTTTTACTCAAAAATTTTTCTCCAAGATGTAGTATAATGCAAATAGGTTGCTTCTCAAACAACGAAGAATAAATTTATTAAAACTGTTTCATTTAATATGCTTTTTATTGAAAAAGAGATGCACCACAAGGCACTTTCTATTGCCCCACAATACATCTCTCGTAGTATCAAGCCAATTATTTATTTTTTAAACTTTTCACTCAATCCCAATTTCCTCAATCCATTTCTGAACGCTTTCTTTTGAAACTCCTGATTCAAATCTCTTTCCGTCCCTCCACTCTACAGACTCTGAACAGAGGGCATGAAGATTGCTTGCACTGGAACCAATCCCACTGCTATGGGAAGTACAGAACGGTACTATTGTTTTCCCGAAAAAATCATAGCTCTCTAAAAATGTACTGATAATACGGGGAGCCTGTCCGTGCCAAATCGGATAACCGAGAATTATGGTATCATATTCGTCCATATTCTCCACACCGCTGGAAATCGCCGGGCGCACATTCGGGTCATTTTGCTCCTGATCTGCCCGACCATTTGTATAATATGCCAAGTCTGCCTCTGTGTATGGATCTTCAGCTACAATCTGGTAACTATCAGCTCCTAAAATCTCCGTAATATACTCCGCTACAAGTTCCGTAGTCCCTGTACACGAAAAATATACAACCAAAGTTTTTGTACTCACATCTGCCTCCTGTTCCTCTGTCGAAACGGATTCAGGCGGCTCTGTTCCCATTTCTATTTCCGTCTGTTCTACCGCTGCTCCATTCTGAGGCGTTTCCGACTGTTCATCTGTTTTCTGCACAGCAGACTGTATTTCCTCCTGCTTTTCAGATGCAGCAGACTGACCACAGGCTGCCAAAGCAAAAATCATCCCAAAAGGAAGCAACAGACTAACGATTTTCCTCATTACCCATTCCGCCTTTCTTCCAGTGCCTTCAGCAAATATGCCATATTCTGACCAAGATTTCTCATTGTATCAAGACCTTCCTCGTCTTTCTGGACATCTCCCGGCATTTGTCCATAGCCAAAGGCCCAATAAGAGGAACCGACCACAAACATATTTTGAACATTAAAGAAATGATACATTGCATCAAGGGTAGTAAGTGCGCCTCCTCTGCGTGCAGCCGTAACAGCCGCACCAACTTTGTGCTGAAACAGATTTTCATTCCGATTCATATCGGTTACTACTGATGCCCGTTCTAAAAATGCCTGCATATTCGCAGAAATGTTTGCCGTATAAACAGGCGAGCCGAGAATGATCCCATCAGCCTGTGTCATCTTCTCGAAAATTTCCTGAAACATATCCTTATTATGCACGCAGTTTTTTCTTCCGCCGCAAGCCCAACAAGCCTTGCAGGGTTCAATGATTTTTCCGGAAAGCTGCACCATCTCCGTTTCAATTCCTGCCTTATGCAATTCCTCAAACACAGTATTGATTAGGATTGCTGTGTTTCCGTCCTTTCTTGCGCTGCCGTTAATCGCTAAAACTTTCATATACTACCTCCACTTTACAAAATTTTTTAGTACCAATCATGTTTCTCGCCACGGTCAAGGGCATTGATACGCCCCATTTCCTCCTCCGTCAATTCAAAATCAAACAATTCCGTGTTTTCCTGAATATGATCGGGATTGCTGGAGCCGGGAATGACTACGACACCCTTTTGCAGATTCCACCGAAGAATAACCTGCGCCGATGATTTTCCATGTGCCGCTGCAATTTCGGAAATCACCTCATTCCCAAGCAGCTCTGCCGTATATCCCCTGCCGCCAAGCGGATACCAGCCCTGCACCACAATTCCAAGACTGTGAATGTACGAGATTACATCGTTTTCCTGATAATACGGGTGTATTTCATTCTGCACCAGAGCCGGGGTAATGTTTATCTGCGGTAAAAATTCCTCCAGTTCTTCCACATACCAGTTTGATAAACCAAGGGAGCGGATTTTTCCGTCTGCAACCGCTTTTTCCATTGCAAGGTAAGCCTCCACATCGCCTGTTCCGGGGTGGTGGAGCAGCATCATGTCAATGTAGTCTATATCTAATTTGGCAAGTGCCTCCTCAATCGCTGCTTCCGGATCGGAAAACTGGTTCGGGTACAGCTTTGTGACGACAAAGATTTCCTCCCTCGGTATATCAGAGTTCCTGACAGCTTCTCCCACACTTTCCTCGTTATGGTACATATAGGCAGTATCAATCAGGCGGACACCGCTGTTTAATGCCGCCGTGACAGACTCCACACAAGTATCCCCTGTCAGACTGTATGTGCCAATCCCATATATGGGCATTTCATACCCACTGTTCAATAAAACCGTCTTTGTTTCAAAGTTAAAAGAAATATCTCCCGTCACTGTATTGCCACCTCCCTGTGTCTGCTGTTCCTGCCCACCAGTCATATCATTTTCCGTTTCTGCCTCAGTCTGTGCGGTTTCTGCTGCTGACTGCTCCTGTTCTGTCTGCTCTGTTGTTTCTACACTTTCTGCCTGCCTATCCTGCTCCGATACTTTATCCGTAAGGGAATCTGTCCCTGTCTGTTTGCCACAGGCTGATAGCGAAACGATAAGCAGGCAAGCGAGTATAAGATTAAACAGCCGTTTCATACCGTTCCTCCCTTTCTTCTGTAGGAATTGTCAAGGACAATTCCTTAACCACTTTCAGCACTTTCGCCGGAACACCTCCTACTACCGCCATTGCAGGAACATCCTGTGTCACAACTGCTCCAGCCGCAACCACTGCCCAATCGCCGATTGTCACTCCCGGCAGTATGGTTGCATTAGAACCAATCCATACATGATTTCCTATTTTTATGGAAGCATAGTGATTCTTTCGGTTTTCTTTTGGGTTCAGGTCATGGTTGATAGTTGCCAGCACCACATTATGCCCAATCAGTGTGCCGTCCCCTATCTCTATTCCCCCCTGATCCTGAAAATGGCAGCAGGAATTGATGAATACATCTTTTCCGATTGTAATATTTTTCCCAAAGTCTGTATAAAACGGCGGAAACAGACGAAAGGTATCATCAATCTTTTTCCCTGTCAACCGCCCCATGATTTCCTGGAGTTCCTCCGGTGTATGATACTGATTATTCAATTCCATGCCAATCCGGACAGCTTCCTGAAAAAGTTCGTTTGCATAGGCATCCCGTTCGGTATTTTCTTCTGCCCCTTCTCGAAATCCATCAATCACTTCTTTTACTGTCATGGTCTACATCTCCTTTTCCCACTCCCGGAGCGTGTGGACGCCTGTTTCATCGCCCAGCTTTTCCAGGCGGCTGATCTCGGCAGCAGTCAGCTCAATCCATGCCGCCTTTGCCGCCTCCTCAACCTGATTTACCTTTGTTACTCCGATAATCGGGAGCGTGCCTTTTGCAATCGCCCATGCCGTCGCAACCTGCGCAGGGCTGGCATCAAAACGTGTCCCTATAATTTTCAGTTCATCAATCAATGCTGTCAGTTCTTTCAGATGCGGGTTATACGCCTCTCCCCTCCCGGTTCCCTCTGGGAATGGGTTTGTTTCATTATACCGTCCGGTAAGTGCTCCCTGTTCCAACACCATGTAGGAATAGAATGTAATGCCGTTTTCCTTGCAGTAATCAAGGATACCCGCACGCTCCGAAGAACGGTGTAACAGACTGTAATGGTTCTGCACCGCAGAAATTTTCAAGCCCTCTGCTGCGAGAATTTTATTTGCCCTTTTTATCTCTGCAAGGTTGTGGTTGGAAACACCGATTGTCTTAATCTGTCCGCTTTTTGCCAGCGGGATTAAATCCGGCGTCCATTTTGCGGCATCCATCGGATTGTGTATCCAATAAACATCAATCACATCGGTATGCAGACGTTCCTTGCTTCCGTCAATCATTTCCTGCATGGCATCCGGCGAACTGCTGGCTATCTGCGGCGTGAATTTTGTGGAAAGGATAACGCTGTCCCGGCGCACATCTTTTACAAAATTGCCAAGAATACGTTCAGAAGTCCCTTCTCCGTAAACCGATGCCGTGTCCCATAGGTTCAGCCCACACTCCATTGCTTTCTCAAACACCGGCTTCAATTCTTCTTCAAATAAATGGTTTCCAAATACCTGATCCCCTCCGGCTGTTCCTGCACCCCAAGACCAAGCTCCTAATGCAATTTTCGGTAATGTTGTACTCATTTTCAAATCCTCCTATTTTCTATTTTAAATTTTCCTTAAAAAACTGCTCCAGCTTATCAAACGGAATCTTTTCCATATTGTCATATAAAGCCACATGATCCGCATCAGGAACAAGTACCAGTTCTTTCGGTTCTGAAGCTGCGGCATAGGCATCTTCCGAATAATAACGGGAATGTGCCTTTTCCCCGGCAACCAGCAAAATCGGACGGGGAGATACCTTTTTGATGTTTGTCATCAATGGGAAATTCCAAAATGACACAGGCATTGTTGCCGTCCATGAAGATACAAAATTCACAGCGCATGGGTGTCTCGCTCTTACTGCATAATAATTGTAAAACGCTGCAAATGCAGGGTCAGCACCCTCCGGCAGTTCCTGCGGAATTTCCATCATTCCTGTAATCGGCTCATTATTCTCATCAAAAGCAATTTCATGGTTGCCCAATGCAAAGGTGCCATTCTCCGCATCTTTCCAACGCTGCCTGCTCAGATACTCCTTGATCTTGTTTCTCTGCTCCTCCGTATAATAATCCATGTGTCCCTTACTCATATCACGGGACATATCGTACATAGAGAATGTGGCTACCGCTTTAATTCTGGTATCCATTCCCGCAGCGGTAATCGCCATTCCCGAAAGCCCGCATATGCCGACTGCGCCAATACGCTCCCTGTCAACATAGGGGATCAGACCGATATAGTCCACCGCCGCACTGTAATCTTCCGTAAATATGTCCGGTGACGCTGTGTTTCGCACCCCGCCGCCGCTCTCCCCGCCAAAGGACGGATCAAAGGCTATGCTGACAAAGCCACGGGCAGCCAGCTCCTGTGCATAAAGACCGGAAGCCTGTTCCTTTACCGCCCCAAAGGGTCCTGCAACAACGACTGCCGGATTTTTCTTATTCCCATAGTCCTTCGGCAAGTACAAATCACCAACGAGTGTGATACCATAGCGGTTCATAAATTGAACCTTTTTCATTTCAATTTCAGGGTTAATTGTAAATGTCCTGCTGTCCTTGTTTTCCATTCTCTTATCTCCTTTAACCTGTTATTGTTTTTTTAACTTATAAAGCAGATAATCAGGACAGTCTATCTGCTTCTGCCTCTCATGGAGGGAACCAAGCCAAGCCTTTCTATGCCTTACAAGTATTGGCAGCATATCCGTAAACCGACCTTCCTTTGCAATGACCATACACTGCTCTGCTATCTGCTGATCACAGCCTGCGTCAATTAAATTTTGGTAAAACGCATTCCACAAAAAAACGCAGTTCTTTATATGCTGGCATTGTTTTCACAAGCCTTTTCAGTACGTCTTTCATTTCTTTTTTATATGAACTTAAATTTACCCCGTTTTCAATATCAGTCATAACAATCCACCTCCAGTTATTATCATAGTGGTTTTTATATCTAATATCAAATACATATATAGAATAGTGTTTCATACTTGAAAAGTATGGAGATTTCTGTTATTGTAAAGACAGCAACAGAAGCAGGGAGGTTTTACACTTGGATATTCGGGTATTACAGTATTTTCTTGCGGTTGCAAGAGAAGAAAGCATAACAAAAGCAGCAGAAGCTCTGCGCATGACACAGCCACCGCTTTCCAGGCAGTTAAAAGATTTGGAAGAAGAATTAGGGAAACAGCTATTGATTCGCGGAAGTAAAAAAGTCACACTGACCGAGGACGGAATGCTGCTGCGCAAACGTGCAGAAGAATTAGTTGATTTAATGGAAAAGACAAAGGCGGAGCTTACATCTTCCAGCGAGAATATCGGCGGCGATATTTATATTGGCTGCGGGGAAACCGAAAGTATTTCTTTTTTAGCACAGGCAGCACAGGATTTGCAGAAAAAACACCCTCTCATTCATTACCACATTTACAGCGGTGATGCGGAGCGTGTTATGGAAAAACTGGATAAGGGTTTAATTGACTTTGGATTGCTGGTTGGAGAAGCGGGCATCAGCAAATATGATTACCTCAGACTTCCACAAAAAGACTTATGGGGCGTGTTGATGCGAAAAGACAGTCCGTTAACAGAAAAGGAAACAATCTGTGCAGAAGATTTGTGGGATAAGCCCCTGATTGTATCCCACCAGAGCTCAATCAATACAGAAATGTTCCGCTGGTTAAAGTCTGATCTTTCCAAACTCAATATTGTTGCAACCTATGATTTGATTTACAATGCCGCGCAGTTTGTCAAAAAGGGCTTTGGATATGTGATTGCACTGGACAGGATCATTAACACGACTGGGGACAGCAATTTATGTTTCAAGCCGCTTTTCCCCACATTGGAGGCGGAACTCTGCATTGTCTGGAAAAAATATCAGGTTCTTTCAAGAGCCTCCAGTGCATTTCTGCAACAATTGAAAGCAGAAACATAAGACATTTATATTACATTATTTTTACTGTATTCCGAAAATCAGAATTCTTGAAGTCTATCTTCTTGACCTCTTGAGTTCCGATAATCGGAGTTCTTGAATTCCAATTCTTGTACTTCTGCAATTCCGAAAACTGGAATGTAACAATACTGATATTAACTATACTGAGTATAATCATACTGAATCAATCCTATCCTAAATCCTTCCCTTGCATCATGGAAATGCGCATAACAGGCTATGGAGTCATGGATAACTCTGTTCACAGAAAATGGACAAGTCATTGTCAGATGAAATAATCTGTAACTTTGTACATCAATTATTGGCAGAATTTATCTTCGCCATTCTCTGCCTTGCCAGTTTCCTCTGTTCATCACTTACTGTTCTTGGCTTATGATAAGTAATACATAATTTTGGCATGGAATAGGTCTTGTCAATCTTCGTCTGACTTAGCATCTTATAGTTTCCAGGATAATCCGCCACAAGCCGATCCAGCCTGCGTATCACTGACTTATCCCTTGTGTAGACAGTTGCCGTCTGCCCTCCGGCATCTGAAACACTCCAAAACCTTCCATCGGCATTTTTGCTCCATTGTTCAATGTTACAAATTCCATTTCCATACCTCCGTCATTTGATGTTACTGTGGACAGCAACCATTTGATCAGCTGCAATCCGTACAACACTGCAAACGGCTTTACAATAACTCTTTGTTTATCGTATAATGATACGAGAGCGCGCCTGCGTTCCATTTGCCGATTTTAATCATACGGTTTTTTTCAGCCATGTACACTATATTGTTTTTATACTGCATAACTATTTGTTTACAGTGACAAATTATCGTAATGTTCAAAAAGCGGCGGCGTCCACTGCGTTTTCCATGCTGCGCGAAGTAGTGTTTGGGGTTGGATTTGCTGTCTTACTTCCCGTATTTTGGAGACTTGACAGGGACAGGAAACGGGTATAAATGAAATACGTTATATTCCGACAAACTTTATTTCCCCTGCGTACAGTTTGCCGCATCAATGGCGATTACAAGCAGCAGCGCCATCCGCTCGTCTGCCGGATTCCCGAAGTCGATCACATAGGTATCTCCCCAGCGGAACAGTTCCTTTGTAATATGGACAGCCACGCTACAGCCGTCATATACGTCGTACTCCCAGCCCATGAAATCTCCCTCCGCCCTCCAGCCGTTGAAGTCGATCTCGTATTTGGGCTTAAACAAGGTAAACTGCTTTTCAATCTTTCCCCTTGTGACGCCGTCCACATCAATCTCAAAGACAGGAAGAAACGTCCAGAGCTTCTCCTTGACCAGGCCCACCTCCCTGCCCGATGCATCATACACATGGAGCCGATGTCCCAAAGACAAAAACTCCGCCTTGACAAAGTATTTCACACCTCCGTTTTCATCATACACGTCATATGTATCCGTCCATGAAAACACTCTCTGCTTGATCAGCAGTCTCATCCCTTATTCCTCCTCTTTTTTGTGGCCGTTTCGCTTTCCGCCAAACGGCCGCCCTTCTTCCCAAGCTCCCAGAATGCCACCGCGCTGGCCGCCGCCACGTTTAACGAATCCACGCCGTGCGACATGGGGATCCGCACCGTATAATCGCAGTCCGCGATTGTCTCCGCCGCCAATCCGTCCCCCTCCGTCCCCAAAATAACAGCCAGCTTTTCGGCCTCCGTCAGTATCGGGTCGTCGATTTCGACAGCATCGTCTCGCAGCGCCATGGCGGCGGTATGAAAACCCAGCCGCCTTAAACATGCCATATTGGCCTCCGGCCACGAATCCGCTTTGTCAAAAAAAGTCCACGGGATCTGGAACACCGTCCCCATGCTGACCCGTGCCGCCCTGCGGTACAGCGGGTCGCTGCAGCCGTGCGTCAAAAAGACGGCATCCATGCAAAGGGCGGCGGCGGACCGGAAAATGGCTCCCACATTGGTCGGATTCATCACGTTTTCCAACACCACAATCCGGCCGGCTCCCGCACAGATCTCCGCGACGGAGGGAAGCGGCCTCCTCCTCATGGCGCAGAGCAACCCCCGGGTCATGGAAAAGCCGGAAAGCTTTGCGAGCACGGAGGTCTTTGCCACATAGACCGGCACCTCCCCGCACCGCAAAAGGAGTTCTTGGGTCTCTTTACTGCGCTCCTGTCCCTCCTCCATCAAAAGCGACAGGGGCTTATACCCCGCATCCAGCGCGCGGCCGATGACCTTCGGGCTCTCCGCAATAAAAATCCCCGGCTCCGGTTCATAATAATGGAGAAGCTGGTTTTCCGGCAGCCTGGCATATAGATCCAGCTTTGCGTCCTCAAAATCCGTGATTTCTGTCCTGTCAGCCATATGTCCCCCTATCCCGGCCGCTCCCGTCATATCTTCTTTTTGTTCTCCGTCTCCATCCTTTTTACCCAATCGACGTAGCCCTTCACCATAAACGCAAAGCTCTTATCCGCCATGACCTGTTTTCCTGTAAAATATCCGGCCTTCTCCAACAGGATAAAGCCGTGCAGCGCGCTTCGAAAGCCTCTCAAAAAATGGACCGAATCCTCCTCTGCGACCGTATACTCACAGGCCACGTTTCGGATCACACGGATGCTTGCGCGGCTCCGTCCTCGTCAAGCAGCGGCAGACCAATTATGGCCCGGTACAGCTCGTAATTTTCCCGGACAAACATGCGGTATTCGTCCGCCAGCGCATAAAGCGCCGCATCCCGTTTCTTTCCCTCGGCCGCCCGCTCCAACGCTCCGTTTAACTGCGCCGCGGCATGCGTCCCGATCGCCCGGTTTACGTCGTCGATGCTGCTTATATGATTATATAATACGAGGAGGCCGCCTTTACATGCAGGCACTGCGCCAGCTCGCGGACGGAAAAATTGCCGTAGCCCTTCTCCTCCACCAGCTTCGTCGCCTCCGCCACGATCCCATCCATCTGTAAGTCCCCTTCGCATCCGCATTTCTCCCCTCTGCCGGTCAATACTTTCATAGCAAATTATAGCCGATGCGGACACAAAATACAACTCATTTATAATTCTGGAGGGGAATTGGGATATCGGGAAACGTTACTGTTCACAGGTTCCTTGTGAACAGTAACTAAGGATAAAATTTTTATTTTGTGAAAAAGAAATGTATCTTGCATTTAAAATCTGCATATGCTGTAATGCCGTTAGGCAAAGAACGAATCCCCCGACTGTAATAGCGTACAGTCGAGAGATTCTTCTTTTCTTTTTATAGTGGCAAAGTACAGTTTACAAGGGACTACACAAGGTAACGGTCTGACGGGCGCTGATATGCCCGTCAGATTTTCCATGTGATGTTCAAGCTGTCGCTTGTGGCGGCAATGGTGGTAATCATCAAATCCACCACCCGCCGCTTGTCGTCAAAGGATACGTTCTTCCAAGTGTCGAGGTAGCCGGAAATCTGGCTGACCTGTTCCGGGCTGATGGCTTCCACGGTCAACTCCGCTATCTTCGCCAGAAGTTCCTGCTTGCGTCCGTCCAGTTCGGCTATCTTCACATTCACGTAGGAGAGCAACACATTGTTTGCACCCGTCAGACTGTCCACCAGCTTTTCAATCTCACCGTCCACATGGGCAAGTTCCACTTGCAGGGCGGTGATTTTGGGATTGGCCTTTGCCGCTTTCTTCCTGCCCATCAGCGTTTTGTAGCTGTCCAGCTTTTTCACCATCTGCTGATACACAACCGCTTCCAGTTCCGCCGTGATGATTTTCCCGCAGCCGGGGCAGCTTTTGTTGTCCAGCCGTTTCGTACAGCGCAGATATTGTCTGCCGGAGGGATTGAAGATACTCATAAGGGCATACCCGCAGTTCCCGCATTTGATTTTCCCCGCCAGCCATGTATGGGTGGCTTTCCGGGCGGACTGGATTTTCATGTTGTTCATCAGCTTCTTGCGGCACGTCAGCCATATATCCGAGGGGACAATGCCTTCATGGGGCGCAAGCACCAGCATTTGGTCTTTCAGGCTTTGGGCCTTGTCCGGCTTCACGTCCCGGCCTTGATAGAGATAGCACCCGTTCATACCCATGAAGTCGGCGGCGTCATTGACAAGCACCGTTCCCTGGCTCTTGAAAAATTCGTACACATCCAAGTTCGCCTGCACATAGACGGGGTTGCGTAACATCTGCGCCAGCGTGGGGCGTATCAGTTCCCGGCCATTAAATAAAATGCCCTGTTCCGCAAAGTACCGGGTAATGTCCCCATAGGAGGTTGTCGGCTGGGCGTACATTTCAAACATCAGCCGGATATTTGCCGCTTCCTCCGGGTTCACCACCAGCCGCTTTGTGTTGATACCGTCCATCTTGATTGGCTCCGTATGGAAGCCGTAGGGGGCTTTCCCGCCCATCTTGAAGCCCCGCTGGCTGCGGGAATAATAAGCGTCCGTCACCCGCTTCTGTATCGTTTCCCGTTCCAACTGTGCGAACACGATACAGATATTCAGCATGGCCCGGCCCATGGGCGTGGAGGTATCAAACTTTTCCGTGGAAGAAACAAACTCCACATTGTACTGCTGGAACAGTCCCATCATGTTGGCAAAATCCAGAATGGAACGGCTGATACGGTCAAGTTTGTAGACAATGACTTTCGCTATCAGGCCCTTTTTAATATCCCGCACCAACTCTTGAAACTTCGGGCGG
>Ga0224741_10156_pt1 | contig 12518 bp, 15 predicted proteins | sample LIM_E_Water_Pos_FD_161629 | JGI IMG/M metagenome (GOLD analysis project Ga0224741, IMG submission 161629) | Enriched cells from gastrointestinal tract of the lab mouse from Pacific Northwest National Laboratory (PNNL), Richland, Washington... | ecosystem: Host-associated > Mammals > Digestive... | reverse complement strand
ATGTGCGTTTTATGTGTGTCCGCCATATCTATATTACACCACATCGGTTATGGAAAGCTATGTCAACCGGGTGGGAAACTATAACAGCAATATAACGAAAGTGTCGGTTGTAGAGCTGAATCTGAATACCTTTGAGGAAAAAACAATCTTTGAGCAGATGACGAATTCCGGGCGTTCTCTTTTGGGCATTGACTATGAAACGGGGGATAAATGGAAGTTCCTGGATTTTCACCACGCTTTTTTCCTGAATGACGATAACCTGTTTTTCATTGGCAATGACGGCATAACAAAAGTAAACCGGTATACCGGAAAAACTGTAAAGCTCGACATTCCTGTAAACGGAAATATTTCATTCGATGGGGAAAGCATCTTTTACAAAAATGAACAGGGGGTTTTAACAAGATATGACGTTTCCGGTAATGAAACTTACACTTATGAAAATATAGCTGCATATGATTTCTGCATGGATGAGCAGTCAATCTATTATATTTCCAGAACGGACGGCGGAGACTTGTATTCCTGCGGCAAGGACGGGAATAACAAGGAATTGATCAGTCATATACCTGCAATGTCTGTTACCTGTGATACAGAAAATATTTATGTGTTATCAAAAGAAAGTGGTGAGGAAATCGCTTTACCAAAAAGCCATTGATTCCCGCGGGGTGTTGACTTATTCCAGATTGAGGAACAAATGCGGCAATGAACAGGAAACAATACCAAAAGAGGAAAAAACTCAGGAAGAGAAAGATGAAGCGGCTTATGATTGCGTATCTGCTGAGGGCAATCGTCATACTGATACCAATTATAATGATGATACTTATGGCTTGCGGATGTCTTTACATATACGAGAGATTTACAAAGGAAGATGAAAAGGTAAATAAATACACGGATATATACACAGGTAGAAACGCAGGCAGCGATGTTGTTCCTGTTGCTTCAACAGAGAATAATGCCCCGGGGTTTTGTGTTGTCGTGGATGCAGGGCATGGAGGAAGTGACGGAGGTACTGTCAGCGGCAAGGCAGTAGAAAAGGATATTAACCTTTCGGTTGCGCTGAAGCTGAAAGCTATTCTGGAGAATGACAATATAGAAGTTATCCTGACCAGAAGCTCCGATGAAAATATGAGCCTTGCAGAGCGTACTTCCGTTGCAAATGCCTCCAATGCAGATTTTTTTATCAGTCTTCATTGCAATTATTATGAGAAGGGTGCCCAGATAGCTGGTTTGGAATGTTATTACAACAATTCAAATGCGACAGAAAGCAAAGGATATGCAGAAAGTATCATCAACGCAGTTTCGCTAAGTGAGGATATTGAAACGAGGTACGCAAAAACAGAGGGTTATTATGTTTTGCGAAACACGCAAATGCCCGCTGTTTTGGTAGAAATGGGATTTCTCTCAAATGATTCTGAGAGTCAAAAGCTGCTGGATGACGATTATCAGGAAAATTTGGCACGGAGAATTGCAGAAGGAATTTCCAATGAAATAAAGAGAGGAGAGAATCTGTGAAGAACAATAAAAAAGGCGATAGCGCCAAAAGAGATAATCATAAAGAAATAGAAAACTGTCAGAATCAAAAGAAGGACGAGGAAATAAAAGTGGTAGATTATTCACAATTTGAAGCAAGTACAAAATCGGGTATTCACGCAGATGTAAACCGAATACGGCAGAAAGACGAAATCATAAGGGCTGTGGTTAAAAAGAGAAGAAATTCAGCCATGACCTGCGTATGTTTTGTATGTATGGCAGGGATTTCACTGTTAAAAGGCTGGATTCCTGCCCTCATATGTATTCTTATTGCGTTGTTTTTCCTATGGCGGGCGGTGGGGAAATTTTCTGACGAATATTTAAGGGAGCTGTACGAAGAGGGGCTTTTGGTTCCCGGAATGCTCGTGAAAACAGAGCCGCTGACAATCATGGCTATTGCAAATATGGTTGCGCAGGAAGGGGCGGCAGCTGTAAATGGTTGTTATTGCCTGGAAGTCAAGGAGCTTGACGGGGCAAAGAAAGAATTGTTTGAAAAAATCCCCTGTTCCTGCTTTTTCTGTTACGAAGGAGGCAAGTACCATTCGTCCTTTCAGCCCCACCCTCTTTACTGGGGTACAATGGATCAGCAGGAGATTGGAGAGGCATTAAGACAGGTGGAGGAAGATAACCGGGAAAACTCCAAAGACGAGTGGGAGGTTCTGAAAGAAATCGCACAGAAATTCCCGGATCTCGGAAACGGGAATATGATTCTGCTGGATGAAAATTATGTTCCTTTTGGAAAAAAGAATTATATGGACAGCAACTACCAAGCGCTCAATCAGCAGGGAGAGCCTTTTTAAATGTAAGTATATATCTCCGGTTCTTGTCCAAATTAGCCTTGCCATTCGGGATATCTCAGTTTCAATGAGGGCAGCGTGGTTTTTATGTCTGTGGTACAGCCGGGGGAAGTTTCAATGACATCGGTGGCAGACAGCAGGACTGCCAGGGGCGTCTTTAATTCATGGGATACGGCAGCGATAAAATTTTTCTGGCTCTGCATGCCTTTTTCAGTAGGCTTCATTGCCTGCCGGATGATCAGGACTGATACAAACAGTGGAGGCGGACGTGAGCGGCAAGTTGGAGAACCTGCGAAGGCTCATGGAACAGTTCACCATGCCGGAGGACGGGCGGGTGTGGTTCAAAAAGCATCCGAAGTGGTCAAAGTCCAACAGGTAAGCGAGCATCCCAAACCGGGAGCCCAGCGCGTTCTGCTCGCTGACGTATCGGTCAATTAGCAGCCGGATTTCTTTTGATAAATCCATTCTGTCCAGTTCGCCGGAGTATATGTCTGACTTCCGGAGAATCGCCTGGTATTCCCCATCACTGCTCACGATACCGTTCATGACGCTGTGCATGCGGGTGTCCATGAGCTGGTACAATGCAGAATCTTTTTCTAATCCAATCCCTCCGTGGTGTCGTAGCTTACCTCTGTTTTGGCGGGTTGGCAAGCGGAAAAATAAAAAAGCCGGAAAACCGCTTGTAGCGTCCGAGATTTTCTGATAATATATTCGCATGGGGTACTGCCATAACGGGTAGGCGGTCAGTTTTCCGATGCAAACGCAGAGGAGACGGCCCCTCTGACTACGGGTAAAACCGGGAAAGGGGGGATGCTTGATGAGTGACTATGAACTGCTGACGGTTGTTCTGATGATTCTTGGGATCATCGTGTCAATCTTGATTGCTTACATAAATCACACAAAAAAGTAACCGCCCTTTGGTCGAGGAACGCGGTTACTGTTTTTGTAACTAACTTTCGGAACTGACCGTCTATCGGCAGTATTCCCTTTTGTATTTTCATTGTAGCAGATTCCCCCGCATCTGTCAAACGCTGCGGAGCGTTCCGCTGAAATCATTTTATGCCGGATTCCGCATAAAAGCAAGGGGATTTTGTCGAATCCCGTTTGTCGAATTGGGTGGGGTAAATGGGGGAAAGAGGGGTAAAAGTCATCATAATCTAACAGCGGCACAGGCGGCTATTTCCCAATGATGCCATAGGAATTTGGGTACTCGCAGGCAAAACCCTTATACGAACACGGAAACTAGCTGAGAGTTTTCGTGTTTGTATAAGGGTTTCCGTGATTGTATAGGCAGTTTCCGTGATAGTGCACATAAAAATGATAAAAATATCTTGCAAAACTGTTTTTTTAAAACATTTTTATTCAGCGCAAAGCTCTACCAATACAATCTCCGGACGGTTATTGAAGCGGAACGGTATGATGCTGTTGCCAATGCCGCGGCTGACGACCATGTCCGTGCTGCCATCTGTATACAGCCCTGCATCATATTTGGGGAACAGTCCCTGACTGGGTGCAACCAGACCGCCGATGAAGGGCAGACGGAACTGGCCGCCATGTGCATGGCCGCTTAAGACTAAACCAATACCGCAGTCTGTATAAGTTTCAAACAGCTCCGGTCGGTGGGAGAGCAGGATTGTGTAGCCGCCTTCGCTGCCGGCCAGGGATTTTAATTTTGTACCGACCATAGAAGGCGCTTCCCCGAACATATCACCTTTCACCGTAAAATCGGGATCGGAAAGCCCGATAAGCATAATCCTTCCGCCATCCCGTTCCAGCCATACGGTTTTATCTTCAAGCACAGTCACGTCAGCCATTTCAAGGCCGGTTCTGAGCCGCTCATACTCTGTCAGGCGGGCTTCATGGTTGCCTGTCACATAGTAAACGGGTGCGATCTGGACGGCCTCTTTTGCAAAGGAAAGGGCTGTGTCTATGTCTGTATGTGCAGAATCTACAAGGTCTCCGGTTATCACAATAATGTCCGGTCCGCTTTCGGACAGCATCCGCAGCAACGTGGAGTTATCCTTTCCAAATTCGGCATTATGAAGGTCGGATACCTGTGCGATACGGAACCCGGAAAAGGCAGGAGGGATTCGGCTGCTGGAAATGGCAACGGTGCTTGCCATCAGCGCAGTGTTCCCCCATGCTGTCCATATGATCAGAGCCAGCAGCACGGATACCGTGCAGAATGTGGCTGTCTTTTTTGGAGAAAATCTTTTTTTCATTTCTTTTTTACCCCATTTCCACTGTTGTGCTCCTGGACATGCAGGGACTTCCCGGCATCACATTAAATGCGTGTCGCTCCATTTTTTCATATCTCTCAAAATAGGGATGAAACTTTTCCCCAGATCGGTCAGGGAATACTCCACCTTCGGCGGCACTTCCTGATAGATATAGCGGGAAATGAATCCGTCCTGTTCCAGTTCCCGGAGCTGCTTGGTAAGGGTGGACTGCGTGATGTCCCCAAGCCTCCGCCTCAGTTCCCCGAACCTCTGCACTTCATATTCCGCAATGTACCATAATATCGTTATCTTCCATTTCCCGCTCAGGATGTTCTGTACCCTGACCATAGCCGCACATTGGGGCAGCGGCGCTTTCATGTTGCTCATAAGGTGTCCCCCCTTTTAACGGCATTATACTATATCTGTCCTATCTGTTCAAGGTACTATGCTTTTTGATACCGGTATCATTTTCCGCACTATAAACGAAAAAAGACAGTACTTTTATTTTCCCCTGCCAGTTGTTATCATGTGATTCAAGAAAGGAGGCGGACGGGATAAACACATCAGTGGATATAGCGGGCATCACATTGAAGAACCCGGTGATGCCTGCGTCCGGGACATTCAGCTCCGGGCAGGAGCCGGGCATGGTGGAGTACATCACGAAGGAGATAAAAAAGAAAGCGGCGTAGCCCGTTTCCATGAAGCTGACGCCGAATGTCACGGACATAACGGAGATTGCGAAAGCGGCAGAGGCAGGGGGAGCGGATGCGCTCTCGCTGATCAATACCATCACGGGCATGAGGATTGACGTGAAAAAAAGGACGTTCAGCGTGGCGAATAAGACGGGCGGCCTGTCCGGACCCGCAATAAAATCGGTTGCGCTGCGGATGGTATGGCAGACCTGCCGGGCAGTAAGCATCCCGGTCATCGGGATGGGAGGAATCCAGTCGGCGGAGGACGCCCTGGAGTTCATTATGGCCGGAGCCGCAGCGGTGGCAGTCGGTACGGCAAATTTCAGGAACCCCTGCGCCATGCCGGAGATCATCGGCGGGCTGGAAAAGTACATGGAGGAAAACGGTATCCGGGACTTAAAGGAGATCAGGGGTATCGTCAGTTAGATTTTTACAGACAGGAAGGAGAGATGTTTTATGCATTACACGGGAACGATATGGAGGCCGCCCTATGAGGCGGGGAGCGCACTGGTACAGGTGACGGCGGGCTGTACCCACCACAAATGCAAGTTCTGCACGCTTTATGAGGACGTGCCGTTTAAGTTCCGTATGTCGCCTTTATCCGAGGTGGAGGCGGACTTAAAGGAGATCAGCCGCTACTACCGGAACGCAAAGAGGGTATTCTTCACCGGGGCAAACCCGTTCGTCTTAAGTTTTGACAAGCTGAAAATGCTGGTAGATCTGGTGAAGAAGTATTATCCCAAAGTGCAGTCCATCGGCTGCTTTGCCCGCATCACCGATATCACGCCGAAGACCACGGAGCAGTTGAGGGAACTGCGGGGGCTTGGCTACAACAGCCTTACCATTGGCGTGGAGGCGGGTGACGAAGAATCCCTGTCCTTCATGCATAAAGGGTTCGGCACGAAGGAGATCATAGAAGAATGCAAAAGGCTGGAGGAAGCAGGGATGGATTATAACTTCTTCTACCTTGCCGGGATATACGGCTCTGGGCATATAGAGGAAGGGGTGAAGAACACGGCGGAGGTATTCAACCAGCTCCACCCGAAGGTCATTGTTTCCTCCATGCTGACGGTCTACCCGACCTCGGAACTGTACCAGGAAATACAGGCTGGGAATTGGACGGAGGAAACGGAGACAGAAAAGCTGTATGAACTGAGGACGCTGGTCGGCAGCCTTGACATAGACACCTATTTTGCAACGATGGGCGCATCGAACTGCATCAACGTGGAAGGGCATCTGCCGAAGGACAGGGAACGGATGGTAAAGTGGCTGGATGAGGTCATCGGCGCCGTGGATGAAAAGGAACTGCGCAGATACCGTGAGAACCTGCGACACCTGTAAGGAGGGGAGCCATGATACAGGGTATCTCCCCTTACAGGCTGGATATGGCATACCGCGGTACGGTCCCGGCCCCGGATGACTGCTTTTTCTCCTTCCGGGGAGAGGATGTGCTTTTGCGGGATATGGGGGACGGGCGCAGGAGCCTCCCGCCCTTCCGGGAGTTGGGGCATCCTGCCGGAATGGGCTTTCTTTGCCGGGGCCACGGCCCTGCACTTAAGCCGCTGGTATGAAGGGAACAGGTACTGTGGCAGGTGCGGCGGGAGGATGGAAGGGAAGTACGGGCAGAGGGCGCTTGCCTGCCCGGAATGCGGGAACACGGTATATCCCGGCATCGCCCCGGTGGTAATGGTGGCGGTCACGGACGGGGACAGGCTGCTGATGACAAAGTATGCAGACCGTTTCCTCCCGCAGTGGGTACTCATATCCGGTTTCGTGGAGACAGGCATCCGCATCCGGAATTTGCAGTATTTTGGCAGCCAGCCGTGGGGGTTCTCCGGCTCCGTGATCGCTGGTATAATGCAGAATCCTTTCCCATCCAATCCCTCCTTCCGTGGTGTCGTATCTTAACTCTGTTTTGGCGGGATAGCAAGTGGGAAAAAGAAAAAAGCCGGAAAACTATCTTGTAGCGTCCGACATTTTCTGATAATATATTCACATGGGGTACTGCCATAACGGGTAGGCGGTCAGTCCTTCTTCGCAGAGGGGACTGCCCCTCTGACAACGGGTAAAACCGGGAAAGGGGGGATGCTTGATGAGTGACTATGAACTGCTGACGGTTGTTCTGATGATTCTTGGAATCATCGTATCAATCCTGATTGCATACATAAACACAAAAAAGTAACCGCCCTTTGGCCGAGGTTCGCGGTTACTTTTCGTAATTAGTTAATCTTGGGCTGACCGTCTATCGGCAGTATTCCCTTTTGTGTTTTCATTGTAACAGATTCCCACGCATCTGTCAAACGCTGCGGAGCATTCCGCTGAAATCATTTTATGCCGGATTCTGCATAAAAGCAAGGGGATTTTGTCGAATCCCGTTTGTCGAATTGGGTGGGGTAAATGGGGGAAAGAGGGGTAAAAGTCATCAAAGTATAACAGCGGCACAGGCGGCGATCACCGCAGGTAAGTGAACGAGTGTTCAATAGCTCGAAAGTGCAGAAAGACTGTTGAAAATGGCCCATCCAGAGGTTTTATTGTCTTTGGAGGGGCTGGTTTTAGGAGTATTTGGGGTATAAGGCCGGAATTCCGGGGTAAAAGTGTGAATGCTTTGCTGGACAAACGTACAATAGGATGTTATGATCTGATTAAGAAAGGCGGGTGAAAATATGTCAGTAACTGGATATTATGACGGAACGGCAGTTCGCATAGATACCCCTCTAAAGATAAATCAAAAGGTAATTGTGATTCCAATTGAGACGGAAGAAGATATGGAAGAAACTGCGGCGGGAGGACTTCATAAGTATGCAAATCCCTCTTTGATTGCTAAGGAAAAAGATGCGTGGAGGGAGGCAGTGATTAGGAAACATGCTCAAGAATAAATATATGCTAGATGCAAACGCAGTACTAAGGTTTCTGCTACAAGATGTGGAGGAACAATTCCATCAGGTCAGGGATATTGTGAGAGCTGAAAGGTGCTATGTGACCCTTGAAGTGATTGCAGAGGTCTGTTATGTGCTAGAAGGTTTATACCAAGTTTCCAGGGAGGATATTATAAGTAATTTCCGTAAATTGAACCATGATGTAGTAATTTTGAATGCAGATGTATTTTTTAGAGCCTTGGAAATATTTGATAAGACGCCAAAACTTGATTTTGTAGATTGTTTGTTATATGGTTATCAGTTTGAGAGGGGTACTCATGTTATAACCTTTGATCAAAAGTTGATAAAGCGATTAAATGAGATTTTCTAGAGAGTTTATAAATATGGCCCATCTAAAAGTGTTTAGACTTTTAGGTGGGTTTTCATTATGGGTCGGATAGACCCTGTTGAGTGCATTGGAGTTTCTCAACAGAGAAATGGAAATGTACTCAACGTTAAACCACCCGCTATGCGGGTGCGCGATAATTCTTGAGGAAAGGGTTGTATTCTAAACTGGACACCCGCCGCCAAGGGCTGATCAAGGAGATCGCCGCACTGAACGCGGAAAGCGTCTCCCCACAAAAGATCGAGTATCTGTCCTCCCACCTGGGGAATTGGGACAACATCGACTTTGACGACCGGCGGCAGGTGGCCGACATCATTCTTTCCCAGGTCCAAGCCACCGCTGACCGTGTGTCGTTTGAGTGGAAAATCTGATTTCTTATCCCCAGTGCCTTATTCCATGGTGTGTTTACCTTTGTTAAGGGTTGCTATAACTGCCATTTGTGACTGCATTTCCGAAATTCTTCCGAAATCATGCCACAGTATTGCAAATGTGCAGTTTAAGAGGTATGATTGCCCAAACAACTGAATAGTGATATATCTTCAGGGCAGGGTGAAATTCCCGATTGGCGGTATAGTCCGCGAGCGTGAAAACGCAGGACTTGGCAGAGATCCAAGTCAGGATTTGGTGTGATTCCAAAACCAACAGTATAGTCTGGATAGAAGAAGATGAATTTATATTATGCGGTATGCTGTTATTTTCATGCTGCTATATGCTGCTACTTTGAATTTCCTGGCACCTGAATGGTATAACGATTCAGGTGTTAATTTTTATTTTCAGGAGGAAATGATATATGGCCGGCAAAACAAAAAGGATAACCACTACCGCCATGCTTTGTGCAATAGCCTATGTAGTGGTGGTGGTTGGAAGGATTCCCGTTGTGTTATTTTTGAAGTATGATCCGAAGGATATTATCATCACGCTGGGTGGCTTGATATGGGGGCCGATGACTTCCTTTATTGTATCTGTGATTGTTTCGCTGATAGAAATGATGACAATCAGTGAAAACGGAGTTTTGGGGTGCATCATGAATATTATATCAACGTGTTCTTTTGCCTGTACAGCCTCTGTTATCTACAAAAAAAAGCGGACGCTGCCCGGTGCAGTTACAGGATTGGTAACGGGCAGTTTGATGATGGTATTGGTGATGCTGCTATGGAACTATCTGATAACGCCTATTTATATGGGGTATCCGCGTGAAGCCGTGGCGGAACTGCTGATCCCTGCATTCCTCCCTTTTAATCTGCTAAAGTCTGGATTAAACGCAGGGTTTACATTCCTGCTTTATAAACCGGTAACAACGGCATTGCGCAAAGCAGGCTATATCTCAGGCTCGCAGAATATGCAGGGCAGAAAACCGGTTGGCCTATGGATGCTTTCGGGAGTTATTGTAATTACCTGTATCCTGCTGATATTATCGCTTAATGGAATCCTATGAGGGAGATCATGGAACAAACTTCAAATAAGAACCCTATAAATATCCTTTCGGGCAAAGTGGTACATGGGCGGGGGATTGGGAAATTAGTCGGTATGCCAACTGCAAATATGGAGGTTCCGGATGTAAGCATTCTGCCGCCAGCCGGTGTATATGTTGCGGAGATTTTGCTGGAGGGACAGGCGCATTATGGCATCACGAATATTGGAACAAGACCGACTGTTGATAATGATAAGGAAATTTCCGTTGAGACGCATATTCTAAATTTTAATGATGAAATCTATGGGAAAAGCATAAGGATACAGCTTTTTGGCAGGCTGCGCTCCCAGCAGAAGTTCGAAAACTTTTCCATGCTGCTGGAACAGATACGGATGGACTGCATTGCGGTACGGAAGTTTTTTGGCATAGAGCAGACCGTTTCATGGTTGTATATGAGTGCCGCAAAGCGTCAGGTTATAATTGGCGGCCATGAGGTTTGTTTGTCGGTAAAGGAATTTGATATTTTATATATGCTGTATTCTGCCCCGGATATTGTCTATTCGAAAGAACAGATCTATGAAGCTGTTTGGCGTGAACCATCAAATGGCTGCTGTCATGCGGTGGAAAACACGGTTTTCCAAATAAGGAAAAGGATCAGGGATTATTCGGCAGGACATGATTTTATCAAAACAGTCATTGGATTTGGATATAAATTCAATGCAGGGTAAGAAGAACAGACCACTGCTTATGGAGAATATGAACCTTATGAAATAAAAGTATTTTCAATAAAACCCTTGCATTTTTCCCCAGATATGCTATACTTAAGAAGATTTAATACTGTGGCTGAAAAGAGTGGACGAAAGTTCACTCTTTGTTTATGGTATGGGAAACGGAAGGAAGGGTATGGCGAAGAGAGAAGAATACGAACAGAGAACGGAGCAGCTGGTTCTGCCTATTATCCAGTCCAACAAGTTTGAGCTGGTGGACGTGGAGTATGTGAAGGAGGGCGGAACCTGGTATCTGCGGGCTTACATTGACAAGCCGGGAGGCATTACCGTAGATGACTGCGAGATAGTGAACCGGGCATTGGGCGATCTGCTGGACCGGGAGGATTTTATCGAGGATTCCTATATTCTGGAGGTCAGCTCCCCGGGGCTTGGAAGACCCTTGAAAAAGGAAAAGGATTTTGTCCGCAGCCAGGGGAAAGAGGTGGAGATCCGCACTTACCGCATGGTAGAGAGACAGAAAGAATTCCGGGGGATTCTGAAAGCCTGGGATAAAGAAACCGTGACCATTGAAACAGAGGAAGGGGAACAGGTCTTTTCAAGAGACAACATTGCCCTGATCCGATTGGCCTTTGACTTTTAACTGCTGCCTGCTGGAAATCGGGCGGAGGATAAAAAATACCGTGTTTGAAACGAGGAGGAAAGAGAAGAATGAACACAGAGTTGCTGGAAGCTTTGGAAATTTTGGAGAGAGAGAAAGACATCAGCAAAGAAACTTTGCTGGAGGCGATTGAGAATTCCCTGCTTACGGCGTGCAAGAACCATTTTGGAAAGGCAGATAATGTAAAGGTAAACATCGATCCGAAGACCTGTCAGTTTTCCGTCTATGCGGAGAAGACTGTGGTGGAGCAGGTGGAGGATGATGTTATGGAAATCAGCCTGTCTGGCGCTAAGATGATGGATTCCAAGTATGAGCTGGGAGACATTGTAAATGTGGCGATTAAGTCCAAGGAGTTTGGGCGCATTGCCACCCAGAACGCAAAGAACGTGATTCTTCAGAAGATCCGGGAAGAAGAGCGCAAAGTCCTCTACAACCAGTATTACGGAAAAGAACGGGATGTGGTGACAGGCGTGGTGCAGCGCTATTTCGGCCGGAATGTGAGCATTAACCTGGGCAAGGTAGACGCCATTCTCAATGAAAACGAGATGGTAAAGGGCGAGGTATTCAAGCCTACGGAGCGGATTAAGGTGTATATCCTGGAAGTTAAAGATACCACCAAAGGACCGCGGATTCTGGTTTCCAGAACCCACCCGGAGCTGGTGAAGCGCCTCTTTGAGTCGGAAGTAACCGAGGTGCGGGACGGCACGGTGGAGATCAAATGTATTGCCAGGGAGGCGGGCTCCCGGACAAAGATTGCCGTGTGGTCCAACGATCCGGACGTGGATCCGGTGGGTGCCTGCGTGGGAATGAACGGAGCCCGTGTAAATGCCATCGTGAGTGAACTGCGGGGAGAAAAGATTGATATTATCAACTGGAGCGAGAATCCGGCGATTCTGATCGAAAATGCTTTAAGCCCGGCCAAAGTGGTGGCGGTGCTGGCGGATCCGGAGGATAAGACGGCGAAGGTGGTGGTTCCTGATTACCAGCTGTCCCTGGCCATCGGCAAGGAAGGGCAGAACGCACGTCTGGCTGCAAGACTTACGGGATTTAAAATTGATATCAAGAGCGAGACCCAGGCCAAGGAGATTGAAGGCTGGCTGGATGTGGACGACGAGTATGAGGAGTATGAAGACTTCGAAGACTACCAGGCGCGGGCCGTTTACGAGGAGGAAGACGCTCTGTCCTATGAAGAAGATTATGATTCCGGGCAGGATTTTGCAGAGGA
>Ga0224741_10153_pt1 | contig 12540 bp, 12 predicted proteins | sample LIM_E_Water_Pos_FD_161629 | JGI IMG/M metagenome (GOLD analysis project Ga0224741, IMG submission 161629) | Enriched cells from gastrointestinal tract of the lab mouse from Pacific Northwest National Laboratory (PNNL), Richland, Washington... | ecosystem: Host-associated > Mammals > Digestive... | reverse complement strand
CATTCAAAAAACAGCGTAGATGCGTCTGCTGCTTCAATCATAAAATACCTGGACATTACAAGTATTTCATTCTTCTTTGCAGCCTGTGCATGTGCGGCATATACCGGCTGCCCATATCCGTTTATATTTGGCGTAAGCTTTATAAATCCAGTTTTTTTTGCTATTGTGGATATATAATAATAAATAACATAATACCCCCGGGTCAGCGTGACGGATCGATTCCTGCCCGGCGATATATTCTGGGTTATATCCGGTATGTCCATTTTAAGCGGCAGCCTGCCTCGTTTTGGCATAGTCATACCCTGACATAAAAACGATGCTGCTACACTGTTTTGCGCATATCCCGGAGGGCCCTGCGGTCCGCATGCACCGGGCTCTCCCCTTGGCCCCTGCGGCCCTGTGACCCCCTGCGGCCCCTGCGGCCCTGTGACCCCCTGCGGGCCCGGCATCCCGCATTCACCCGGACATCCCGCAGGCCCAGGCTCTCCCCTCGGCCCCTGCGGGCCCATCGGCCCAGGCTCTCCGCGTTCACCCGGACACCCCGCAGGCCCAGGCTCTCCCCTCGGCCCTTTTGGCCCATGCATACAGCAGCACGTATCGCAGATCTGCTGCCGTACGGCACATGGATCTTTTGGAATATCATCTTGACAGGCATTGTTATTGCAGTTTTGTCCACATCCCTGATCACCATTTTGACTGCAGTTTTCATTATAATTTTGGTTATAATTTTGGTTATAATTTTGGTTATGATTTTGGTTATGATTTTGGTTATGATTTTGGTTATAATTTTGGTTATAATTTCGATTAATACTTTGATTGTAATTTCTGTTATAGTTCCTGCCTGCACAGAACAAATCGGGCGGGCGGAACATACGGTTCGCATTAAAATTATTCAATTGAAGCCACCTCATTTATATTTCATTATGAAGATCATCATACAATTTTTCTTATAAACAATATGCATGATCAATCGTTTTCCATAATAAAATTATATGCGTAATGATCAGATTTGATTTCAGCGGCTTGATATTGTCAATATTACTTTTCACTTACACTTTTTTAAGCAGCTTTCTGCTGTTCCTTATCATCAGCATAATTTAAAAGTGATTCCGCATCAATTAATAGAATCTTCCTTTTCTCTCTATAAATATTATACACCTGCCTTCCATGTACCATTTTCAAACAATAGAAAGCACGCTGCGCGAACTTTCTATTGTCATGAATAAAAAAAGATTGACCATCTTATAAACTTAAACATTCTTATAAGCTGATCAATCCTATTTTATAACACATGTATACTTTTTTATGTTCATCATTTTAAAACATCTCCAGCAGCTTGTGTACCGGCTTTTCTTTTTTGCGGTCTTCCCTGCACACTATGGAGATTTTCCATGTAAAAGCATCCTGCAGCTTAATCCTATGCAGGCCGTCCATTCTTATATCCCGCTTATGTATATTCGTATCAATCCCAATACCCATCTTCTCCCTGCAGAAACGATAGATTAGCTGGCTTTCCATTGTCTTAATGTGAATCCGCGGAATAAATCCAAAATCTTTGCAGCGGCCTACAAAACTATGGTAACAGGAAAACTTCTCATTCAGTGTAATCAGCGGCTCATCCCGCAGATCTCCAACTGACAGCTGCTGTCTGTCATAGAATGGATGTCCTTCATATACCAGAGCATCCATCCCGCTTTGATACACTTCCTTTGCATACAGACCGTCCCGCTCAATGCTGCCAATGACAAACCCTGCGTCAATGACCCGCTGAAAAATCCTGTCGATAACTTCCTGATTTTCCAACTCCTCCCACTGCAGCTGTATGTCAGGGTTTTCTGTTTTAAACCGTTCCAGCTTATGAAATGGGAACACATTTAATACGCCGCACGAAAATCCAAGCTGAAGCTCTTTGTCCATCCGCTCGATCCGGCGGATTCCTATTTCTATATCCTCCAGCCTGTTTAACAGTTCCTGACAGCTTTCATACAAATACGATCCGCCTGCAGTCGGACACAGTCCCTCGCGGAACGCTTAAAAAGTGCCACCTGCAGCTCTGCCTCCAGCTTTGCAATAATCCTGCTGAGCCCTTGGGGAGAAATAAAAAGCTGCTTTGCTGCCTGATTGATTCCCCGCTCTTCATATACACGGCAAAAACACCTAAGATCCTTCGTATCCATCGTATCCATCCCCCTATTCGTCCGTTCATTTTCCCCGGAGCCTTAGAGCGTGTTTGAAAATTCATTCGCGCTTTATCAACAAAAGATTCGATGTTTTATTATAAACCATAGATCACCAAATTGCAAAACATCCAGACAGAAAATAGGATTATGATCACCGCTGCATTATTTACACATTATCCCAGCTATATTTTTCTTCCTTCAGCAGGCCGCGCACCTTATCCATAAACACATTCTCATCAATCGGTTTTACGATGTAATCATTCGCACCGGTCTTAATTGCCTTTATGACGTGTTCCTTATCATTATTTGATGTCAGAAAAAGAACCGGCACTTCCTTCAGCTCATCTTTTTTGCGTATCATTTCAAGCATTTGATATCCGTCGATTTCCGGCATCTCAATATCCAGAATAATCAAATGCGGTATGCGCGTTTCCTTTAAAAATTTAAGGGCACGCATTCCTTTTGAAAACCCATAGTACGCATATTCTCCGCTCAGCAGCTTTTCAAGCATCTTTAATATAATCCCGCTGTCATCCACTGCCACAATACATTTTTTACCTATCATAATTTTTCATCCTCCGTATTTTTTGTCAAAAGCATTATAGCTTTATCATCGTCAAACTCATCCTCTATTGCCGCTAAAGCATCCGTAAGCAGCCGCTTCATATCCTGCGGCAGAGGCCTATTCAGCCATTCTCTGATCTGGTCCACTGCCTCCTGTGTCTTGAAATCATCGATCAGCGCCGCCAGTTCGCCAAGCCTCTCCTGCGGCAGCTCAAGCAGGGCGCCGCCTTCTAAGGTGTCCGTTTCCTCTTGTGCAGGAGCATTTTTTTCATAAAGGTCTTTGAATATTTCCAGTGCGGCATCCCACGCCTGTTCCAGCTCTCCCCAGTGTGCAGTTACATAATCTTCCTCTCCCGCCTTGCTGTGCATCTCATGCTCATATGCAAGATCTGCAAGCCTGTCCGCACCGAGCGTCCTTGCATTTCCTTTTAAGGCATGCACGAAAACAGCATAGTCTTTCATATTATGCTCTGCCAAATACTGCCGCAGCAGCTCTTTCTTGTTTTTGTCCCCAAGAAATATGCGCACAAGCTCCATATAGATTTCCATGTCGCCTTGGGAATGCTTCAGTCCGTTTCTGACAGAAACCTCCTGTTCCAGAACACGGTCGTTTTCTCCGGCATGGTTTCCCGCTGCCTGTCCGCTGTCTGACTTTTCAGCGCTGTTTCCGGTTTCCTGATCACTGTCTGTTTTTTCAGCATGGTTTCCCGCTGCCTGTCCGCTGCCTGTTTTTTCAGCGCTGTTTCCGGTTTCCTGATCACTACCTGATTCTTCAGTGCTGTTTCCGGTTTCCTGATCACTGTCTGATTCTTCGGACATCTGCACAAGCTCCTTCGGCAGATATTTACAGATGGTATGTTCCATAAGTTCTGAGTCAATCGGCTTTGTCAAAAATTCTGCAAAGCCTTCTGCAAGATACATCTCCTTGGCACCCGAAACAGCGTTTGCCGTCAGCGCAATAACCGGCGTGTCTTTATTTGGAAAATCCCCACATTCTGCAAGCTTCTTTATTTCATACAGTGTCTCAATCCCATCCATTTCAGGCATCATATGATCCATAAAAATAATGTGAAATTTCTGTTTCTGTACGTATTCAAGACACTGCTTTCCAGATTCCGCCGTCACAACCTGCAGATTTGTCCGCTTTAGCAGCGCCTTAAACACAGTCAGGTTCATCGTATTGTCATCCACGACCAGCACCCGGCCCTCAGGAGCCGTAAAACTGCTCTGTTTGCTGCCCTCATGCCGCGCGTTGTTTTCCTGCATCTTTTGAAAGTTTCCTGCCGGTTCACTGCTTACAATTTTCTGCGGTATGATTACCGTAAACGTGGAGCCTTTCTGGTATTCACTCTCCACCTTCATATCGCCGTCCATCATCTTTAACAGTGACATCGTAATATTCATGCCAAGCCCTGTACCTTCGATGTTCCTGTTTTTCTCCTCATCCAGACGCTGAAAGCTTTCAAAAAGTTTTCCCATGTCTTCTTCCCGTATGCCTATGCCTGTATCCTGTACGGATATTTTCAGCAGCAGCTCATCACCGCTCTGGCGCTCGTACGCAATCTGAAGCCTGACACTGCCCTGCGGCGTATACTTGACCGCATTGGTCAACAGGTTTGTTACAATCTGCTTCATCCGCACATCATCGCCAAGCAGCACGCGTGGAAGTGTTTCATCCGACTCCACGCTAAATTTCAGCTTCTTTTCTTTTGCACGCAGATAAATGACATTCCACAAATCCATAACCAGAGCCGGCACCTCATATTCTACCGGAATAATTTCCATTTTTCCAGATTCAATCTTTGAGATATCCAAAATGTCATTGATCAGAAACAGCAGCATTTTTCCAGAGCTTTTAATATTTGCCGCATATGTTAAAATCTGGCTGTCCACAGCTTCCCGCAGTATCATCTCATTCATTCCGAGCACTGCGTTAATCGGCGTCCTGATTTCATGCGACATGCTGGAAAGGAAACGGCTTTTTGCCTCGCGTTCATCCTCTACTTTTTTGCGCTTTGTGATCTCTTCCGTCACATCGATAATGACACCGAACACATCGCCGTTGTGCTCTGCCTCCTCCAGTTTGACATAACGCTCCCGGCAGGAATATACACAGGATTCATTGTCTACAATATTTCTGCGCAGGTCAATAATAAATTCCTGAAAAACCTTGTAATCTGCCGAGAGACGTTCATACTCTCCCGCCTTCAGCGCCAGGATGTCTGGAACATGTTCGCTTATGCTCACTCTTTTCATATAATGATTGTACTCGTACACACCGACAGGCATTTTGGTTTTGCCTATAATATAAGTAATCTTGCGGCGGTTATCCATAATGCTGTTTTTCATCTGGTTGATATAACGGCTCAGCTCCGCAAGCTCTACGCAGCTTTGGATATCAACGATCTCGTCCAGGTTTCCCTGAGAGATAATGCTGAGTTTTTCATTGATGCTCTGAATTCCTCCAACCACATACTTATTCATGTAGCAGGTGACAACATAATACAAAATCACTGCAACAGCAATCAGGCAGAACACAATCCATGCCATTGTAGACGGAACCCGCCTATGCATATCCCGGCAGGAAATCACGCGTCCGATATAGTTTTCTCCGGACTCCATAAACACACAGTAAGTTTTTACATCGTTTACATCCGCGTAAAAACCATTATTGTCAGCCATGATCGTTTTGAGGTCCAGCCCTATTTCCGAACTGTTTTTTTCTACACAGGATAAATCGGTAGAGCCGACAATATTTCCAGTTTCCTTGCTGATAGCATAATAATTGGCTTCGGAATTGACGCGCAGCAGGGAAAAAATATAAGACAGCTCATTTTTTTCCGTAACCTTTAGAACATTTACCGGCTCCATGCCGACCTGTACAATAAATTCTCCATCACGGCTCCACAGGGCACTATACTGCATCATTTTCTTTTCTGCCGTATTAGGCATGATATCCTGTACAAGGCTGAGAGATTTGTCCTCGAGCATGGGCTTAAAAAAACTCATTTGTTCACCCGAGTCAAGATTATAGTCATAATATGACGGGTGAGTCCCCGAAAAAATACGCCCTGCCGTGTCTAAAATATGAATCTCATCAACTTCTATCATTGCAGCGATTTTCTTTAGTTCCTCCACACTGTCTAAAACAGCAGGACTCTCTTCAATAATATAAGCGATGGCCTCTGCATTGTGCAGGCAGGTTTTCTGATAAACCTGTTTTAAGTCAGCCAGCTCCTCCTTATTTTCTCCCAGAACCTGTTCGATCTGGAAAAAAGTCTCTATGGCGCTTATGTAAGCCTGCCGCCGTTCGTTAACCACTTGAATGTAAAAGATAACCACCAAAAAAAGAACTGTCAGCAAAAGTGTGACAATCTGCATATAACGGCTGATTATATTTTTAAGTGTACGCATTTTGGTCCCAAGCTGCCTCCTTTTCCATCAATTATTTTATAGCTACCCAGCATCAATAGTATACATAACTGTACTAGAGCATGTCTTAAAAATCATTCCCGCGATCTGCACTCCCCACTTAGCGGAGAATCTATCCCAAATTTAATCAACATAGCCCGCTATGCCTCATAAATTTGGGATAAATTCTCCACTAAGTGTGAAGCACAGCTCACAGAAAGCATTTTTAAGACACGCTCTAGAGTGTGTTTGAAAAAGCATTTTTAAGACACACTCTAATTCATGACAATAGAAAGTTCGCGCAGCATGCTTTCTATTGTTTCCAGATTATTATATCAGATAAGATCAACAGCATAACTGCCTGTTTTTCACATAATCTGCTCATTTTTTCACGTAAATCAAAACTTCTGACTTTACGGCAATGCCCGGCTCTATTAGTTTCATGGCAAAATAAAAAATTATATTATTTTACAACCCAGGCAGCAAAATCCGTACTTATATAGCAGAAGCTGTTTATTTACAAAATGACAGGAGGTAAACTCATACTATGGATGACGAGACAATTATAAGTCTTTATTGGGCACGAGATGAACGCGCAATTGCAGAAACATCTTCAAAATATGGCAGACTTTGTAATCATATTGCAAGCAACATTCTCTCAAACTACCAAGACAGGGAAGAGTGTATCAATGATAGCTACCTTGCAGTCTGGAACGCAGTTCCAGATAACCATCCAAATAGATTTTCTGTATTTCTTGGCAGAATTGTCAGAAATCTGGCTTTGAAGAAATATGAATATATTTCTGCTGCTAAAAGAAATCCGGCTATAGTCACATCATTAGAGGAATTAGGTGACTGCGTATCTGGAACTGACAGCATAGAGTCCGAAATCGAAAAAAAGAATATAGAAAATACACTTAATAAATTCCTTTGGCAGTTAAATGAAGAAAAACGAAATGTGTTTATACGGCGGTACTGGTATTTTGATTCAATCGAAACGATCTGCAAATGTACAGGTTTCAGCCAAAGCAAGGTAAAATCCATGCTATACGAAATGCGACGTAAGTTGAAAAACTATTTAGAAAGTGAGGGTATCAAAGTATGAATAAAAAACAGCTTTCCGAACATATTGGGAACATTGATGACCGGCTTATTGAACAGGCAGAAAAAATCCCAAATTACCGTCAGCTGCACCATCGTCAAACAATAAGACGCTTCATTGCTGCAGCCTCAGCTTTTGCGCTTATGGCCTGCAGCTTTAGTGCAGGTGCGCTTGCCTTTGCCCGTGAAACAGTGGTTGAAGTACCTGTAGAACAGGAAACCGCAGTGCTTAAAGAAATCAATCTAACATTGATTTTTCCAGACGAATGGAAAGGGAAATATGCCATAGAAAAAGATGGCCAGAATTACATTGTTTATCACACGCAGATTAGAGAAAATGTCAGTGCAGGAATAGACGCATTTGATGGCGGTGTCTTGTTTTATATTGCCTGCTATGGGGAATCAATGACGCCTGAACAATTCGTAGAAAAAGGATATGATTTTGTCCGGTACCGTTATCTGTTTTCTACCAGTGATAAAACTTATATCCTCTGCTATCCAGGCGATGTGCAGTGGAATCCTGAAAATCCAGAACAAGAGACGGAATACCTGGGAATGGAAGAAGAAATAAAAGATATTAAGTTTGTAGTTGATGATATACTTGCGGACTGAAGATAAAAGCCAAAGAAATTCAGCCTTCCATCTTTTTCAGCCCCGCTCTCATCCCCTGCCAGTTTATCAAATTCTTTTTCTAAAGCCATAGACCCTGCCAAAACAGCATTAATCTCATAATATATGTCACCAGATGAATTCGAGCGAATATATGAAAGAACCCACATGAAAGCTGTGCGGAGCCGTTCAATGGCTTTCAGTCCCATCTGCATGGCAGCGTGAGATTGACCACCTAGAAGCAGGTCTATCTCACGCTGCCATGCCTTGGGGGGGGATTTCTTCGCCGCTGTATTTCAGTTCCTTCAGACACCGGGCCGCCGCGTCATAGAGGATCAGTTCCCAGCTGCAGCACTGCTCAAACAGTTTCCACTTCTCCGGCTTTACTTTGGCAAGCTGCCTGCGGTTGGGCTTATAAGTCCTAAAACACAAAGCCCGGGTTTTCTTACGCAGTTCTCACAGAAATGTAAGAAATGCTTCAGTCTAAAACATTTTTCACAAACGGGCTGTAGCAGCCGTAAAAACATCTGCTGATAATAGTCAATTTTTCGCTCTTTGAAAGTAATTCTCCCAGATTGTCATATCCATCTTTCAGCACGCATTTACCGGGAGCTTTTATCCATCATCCAAAGCAACCGGCACAATGTCGTATTGTCCCGGTATCAGAAATAATATAGACATTTATTTTGCGTAAAGATAATGCTTCTTCCCCTTTCTGTTTAATAAAATCTATCCCTATTTCAATTAAAGCGCGACGCAGATCACCATGATGATATGGTTTTTCTTTCATAAAATAACGCCTCCAATTTTATCACCGATAAGATTATTGCATTTAAACTTTACAATGTAAAGATTGAAAATAAAACTCAGAAATTTTTATTCTATTTTGACCTTTCTGAAAAACACATGGATGACTTATGACTTCAAGGAACTTTACCCAGGAAAACGCTTACCGGAATATCAAATAACCGCTGTGTCTCAAAGCGCTGCACTCGAAAAATATGTGTATGTCGTACAGGAAATATGAACGAGGGCCATACTGCATAATTTCTGCACACAAATCGCTTAAAACGTGGAAAATTTTAGGTTAAAAACAGTCAAAATCTTGTATAATTTTCTTGACAAAAAATAAATGCAGGCATATAATGAAAAAAACAATAGTAATTATAATTAAAGAATGATAATATACGATTATAAATTCAGTTTTAGAAGAAGGTTTATTTTAAGAGCGTGAGATAAATATGTAAGAGTTAAAAGTTATTGTCACTGTATCAGTATCATTATAGTTTATAAATTGAATGTAAAGGAGCGATGCTATGAAGAAAAGAATTATTATAAAGCAGGGAACTGTAATGGGGATTTTATCAGCAGTGTTTTTTTTCGCAGTTGAAGCAAATTTGAATCTGCTGAATGTTCATGCGTCGGAAGTGCCCAAGCTGCATTCAGAGGAGGCTGTGCAGAATGTATTAGAAGATTTTTTTGAAGATTTTTTAGATACGATACTGGCAGATAGCAGCAGAGATTATTCAAATGATGATTTTGCGACAATAAATGGATACATTGCAGCAAAATACCTCGTTGCTAAAAGAGAAGGCAATAAAATATTATTGGATGGAATTCAGGCGGTCAGTCTGGAGGAAGTCGTACTAGAGGAGCTTTTGGAAAAAGATGATTCCTTGGAAGCAGCAGCATATGTAAAGTATGAGTATTCATGGGGCAGCGGCAGTCAGGAGGATACATGCAGGACAGGATCGCTTTATCAAGTGACTCTGGCAAAATCAAATGAGGGTTATAAAGTATTGGACTTGGATGACATTGAAAATGATGAAGTGCAGATGGCAAAAGACAGCATCTGTATATCAGCACAAAATTCAAAAGACATTTATCAGAGAGCAGATGAATATTTTGACAAGATACAGCAAAATGCGAAAGATATGACGGAGACAGTCGTTGATAGTAAAGCGATAGAAACAGAGATAGCGGCAGAGAATGAAGCTCTTTGTGCACCGGCTAAGATCAATGTTTCTTATGATACATCAAAAGCGAGAAATTGGAGATATAAGTCAGGAGATCAATACGAGAATTATATTTTTAAAAGAACTGCTGAGCACTATACGAATTTTGTCTCTCCATGTGTATGGGCAGGATATGGCGAAGCTGATGGATATAATATTCTTAATAGTCCGTTTATTAATGCTGCAGTATGTACTGCATTGAAGGAGCGGACAGCATCTGATTATTAGGATGACGAATACGTGGTATGGCAGAAAAAGAGTCTCTGCTATGTTTTTTAACTTTCCATAAAATTCTTCCTTTCCATCTTTTTTTACAATTATTATTTTCTTATCCATGCTCATAAAATAAGCAATGTTTCTTACCGGAACTCTGAAAACAGAGTTCCCTTTTGATATTCAAAATAGGTATCCGCATTGCTTTTTTGCTTTACGCTTCTCATTAGCACTTCTTTTATATTTTCGGTAGAAATAGGTTTAATCAAAAAATCTAATGGTTGAACCTTAAATAACTGCATTGCATAACTTTCCTTTGAAGAAATATATACGATATGCGTCTGCATATTCTCCATTTCGTTGCGAATAAAATTTCCTACTGCAATGCCATTCTTTTGGACTAATTCTATGTCAAGAAAAAGCAGGTCTAATTCTATTCCCTTTTTCAAATCATTTTGTATGCTTTCCCTGGAATACCATACCTCAACATCAACTTTTATCTCTATTTTTTTTGAAAGTTCGTAGATCTGTTCTTCCAAAACAGAGCATAAAATCTTATCGTCATCACAAATTCCAATCTTATACATGGTCATTTCCTTTCAGTTAACACAGTACCAATCACTTTCTTCTTGCATCTTTTGGTTTCTCCGCATTTTTTGGTATCGCCCAAACCCGACTTAACCGAACCACTCCTTCAATTCTATTTTCTGAGCAGAGCTTCTGTATTCTGCGTTCAGAGATTCCCCATTTTTCTGATGCTTCCTTTATTGATATATAATCCATGATTTTTCCTCCATCTATGATTTCTATTTTATACGTTTAAACGAGTAATGGCAATCCTTTTCCATAACTTGTCAAAATCTTAAAGTTTAGAACCACGAAAATTCAGCCCCCTATATTACTACCACTTGACCTCCATCCAAATAAACGGAAAAACTTCTAGGCAGATTCCAAGGAAAGATTTCTTTCTACTGCCGGATGTTAAATATGACGCGGCAGGGATTTTATAAATATCTTGCAGACACAGGCCGTCCGTGGAAATATCAGGATCTGGCCGACGCCATGCGGGAAATTGTGGCGGAAGATGAATGCAGTGGCACTTATGGGAGAATCCGCATGTATCAGGCGCTTTTGTTGAAACAGCCGGAAGGCGTCCACAAACCCGGAGAGCGGACGGTTTACCGCGTCATAGAGGAAATCGGGCTCAGCCACCGCCCGAAGCGCAGGCCAAACGGGATCACAAAAGCTGACCGTGAGGCGCGCAAATCCGATGGCCTGCTGAAACGGGACTTTACGTCCGAAGAACCCTTAAAAAAATGCATAACGGACATAACCGAAATCAAAGCAAAAAACGAGAAACTCTACGTGTCCGCCATATTTGACTGTTTTGACGCTGCAGTCCTCGGCCTGGCCATGGACACGAACATGAAAGCGCCGCTGTGCAGACAGACGCTTGAAAATGCTGTCCGATCCTATCCGGCGCTCCGGGAAGCTGTGATCCACTCAGACCGCGGAACACAGTACACCAGCGGAACCGATCGTGAAGCTGTCCATAAATACGGAATTCATCAAAGCATGAACAGTGCGGGGGCGATGCCATGACAATGCACGATGCGAGAGCATGTGGGCGCGGATGAAAGAGGAACTCCTCTACGGACGTTATCATACGGAGGAACTGAACATAGGGGAACTGAAAACCCTTATCTGGAGATACTTCATCAGCTATTGGAACAATAGGAGGAGATGCTCTGCGAATGAGGGGCTCCCTCCTATGGTCAAACGACAGAGATATTATGAATCTCTGGATGCTGCAGCTTAGGCATGAATATCCTTGTAAAAAAATGGAGCCGGGCAGTTTTACACAAATCCGGCTCCATTTTAGTTTATTTATTATCGCTGTCTTCTGTCGTCACAGCCTGTGTCTTCTGTTCGACCCTTCTTTTCAAGAATTTTCTAACCGACATTGCTTCTAGCAATATAAGCAGTGCCGCAAGAACAATATCTGCCGCTATTAACGCAATCTGCCACACCAGCAGACCGGTTCTGATATTTTCCGGCTCATATGCACGGCTGTTTACAACCGTATATAAAATATTATGGCTTGCCCTACGCATATTGGAAACGGCAGTTCCATTGCTTGTATCTGCAACATAATTGCTTCCCGTATCATAGGTAGCCAGACAGCTGTCCCCGCCATTGTAAATGGAACGTGCTCCCTGCATGTATCCGAAATTCCCAAAATAATCTGTCATTACAAATCCAGTATAACCCCATTCATCACGCAGAACCGTATTCAACAACGAACTGCAGGCTCCTGCCCATTGCGTGCCAAGATAATTATAGGATGACATAACTGCTTTCGCATGTCCTTCCTTTACAGCAATCTCAAAAGGCTTTAAATAAATCTCTCGAATCGCCTGCTCATTGGACCAGGTTGCCAGCATCTG
>Ga0224741_10146_pt1 | contig 12647 bp, 10 predicted proteins | sample LIM_E_Water_Pos_FD_161629 | JGI IMG/M metagenome (GOLD analysis project Ga0224741, IMG submission 161629) | Enriched cells from gastrointestinal tract of the lab mouse from Pacific Northwest National Laboratory (PNNL), Richland, Washington... | ecosystem: Host-associated > Mammals > Digestive... | reverse complement strand
AAATAGCAGCTTGACTTATAACCAATTAAATTCTAGAGCAAACTGTTTAGCCGTTGATATGACAGAACATGGTGTTACCAGTGGTGATAGAGTACTGATTTTAATGGAAATGTCTATTTATGTTCCGATTGCAATGCTGGCATGTATTAAACTGGGTGTACCATATATACCACTTGATGTTGACACGCCATCTGATAGGATTGGCTATATTATAGAGGATAGCGAGGCGAAATTTGTAATTTCAAGCCAAAGTCAAAATGATTTTTTGAGTCAATTCTCGATAAAAGTATTTGAAATTGAATGTTATGAGCAGGTGAATGAAATTACCAATCCTAAAGTGGAACTAAACAGTAATAGTCCCCTATATATTATCTATACTTCTGGCACTACTGGGAAACCGAAGGGAGTGGTAGTGAACAATCGTAACATGGTTAATTATGTGAATTGGTTCACTTTATTTGCTCGTGTGACTGATCGGGATAAAGCAATGCTCGTTTCGTCATTTTCGTTTGATTTGGGATATACTTCTGTTTATTCGTCCTTACTTAATGGTGCTGAATTACATTTGTTGAGTAAAGAACAGTATTCCAATGTTCCTTATATGTTAGGGTATATTGATAAACAGAGCGTAACATTTTTCAAACTTACACCTTCCTTGTTTTCTTTGCTAAAAACAGATAGTAATTTTATCAACTATAATCTTTCATCTTTGCGGCTTGTTATACTTGGTGGTGAGAAACTGCGGATTGATGATATTAAGGGATTTAAAGCAAGTTATAAGAACTGTGAGTTTGTGAATCACTATGGTCCCACTGAAACTACAGTCGGTACGATTGCAAAATATATATCTGAATCAGAATATACCACCTTTGAGCAACATTCAATCTTGGGTAAGGCTATTACGAATAATGAAGTATACATTTTAAATAGTAGTAATGAGATAATGCCAGTAGGTATTTTGGGCGAAATTGTTGTTGGTGGGTTAGGTGTTTCTGATGGATATTTACATCGAAAGGAACTTAATGCAGAGAAATTTATTACATTACCAGAGCTATCTAAATCAGTCTTATATAAAACGGGTGATTTAGGGAGGCTTTTGCCCACGGGTGAATTTGAATTTTTCGGGCGCATTGATAATCAGGTTAAAATTCGTGGCTATCGTGTTGAACTTGACGAGGTAAAACAGGCAATAAAGAAGTACGAGGGAATAACCGATGTAGTCATTACGACTTATAATCGAAATAATAATATTTCTTTGTGTGCCTATTATGTGTCGGATAGGGATATTGTAGCTAAGTTATTACGGGAATACCTTTCAATACAGCTACCAGACTATATGATACCAACGTATTTTACTTCTATAGCTAAAATACCTATCACGCTTAATGGTAAAATAGATTTTAAAGCTTTGCCGGAACCAAGCATAGATTTATCTGATAGAGAAATTGTTTTGCCACGCAATGATACTGAAAAGCGATTAGCAACGGTATGGCAGGATGTTTTAGGAATCAGTGAAAATTTAAGCATTGATGATAATTTTTTCGATTTAGGTGGTGATTCTATCCTTGCTATTCAAATGTCTTCAACCGCAAAGTCAGAAGGGTTAAATATAGAAGTAAAAGACATTATGCAAAATCCTACGATACGGCAATTAGGTGCAATAACTAAGGTTGATATGGGGAAAAATGTAATAAGTCAGGAGCCGATAATGGGTGAGGTGCAATTATCTCCTATACAAAAACGGTTTTTTGAACGGTTGGGGGCATTAAATCATTGGAACCAGTCTATAGTTTTACATTCAAAAACACCTGTCGATACATATATACTTAGAAATGCTTTTGAAATTTTGTTGGAGCGACATGATATGCTTAGAGCTGTTTATACAGAAGCTGATCATGGATTTGAACAATCCGTTGGCAATCTACAAGATAAAGAAAGTATGTACCGTTTTATGGTAATTAATGTAGAGACTGAGATTACTAGCACGATTATTGAAGAAAAGGGCAATGAATTACAAAGTAGTTTGGATATTGCCAATGGTTTAATTGCTGTTTTTGCAGTTATACAAAATAGCAAAGAACAATACATTTTAATGATTATTCATCACCTTGTTGTTGATGGAGTATCATGGAGAATTATTGTATCTGATTTTGATGCTATTTGCCAGGGCGGTATTGATAAATTGCCACTAAAGACGAATACATATCGGGATTGGGTAAACTGGATGAAAGATAACGAGATCCGGTTTAGAAAAGATACTGATTATTGGAACAGTATGCCGGAAATAGCAGGAATGACAGATAATTACCCAAGCAAAAATGGATTTTATAAGGATACACGGACGCAATCCATCATGATCGATGTAGACACTACAAAAGCAATATTATCTACTGCAAATCATGCATACAATACCAAAACTGACGAATTGCTTATAACGGCTTTTTTAGTATCTGTTAATCAGGTATGGCATTATCCTACGATAGTAATCAATCTGGAAGGGCATGGAAGAGATACATTTGGTACAGGTTTGGATATTAGTCAGACAGTAGGTTGGTTTACATGTGTTTACCCATTTGCATTTTCATTTAAAGGAATAACCACAAAAGAAAATGCTTTAAAGCATATTAAAGAAAAATTGCGGAATATTCCCCATAACGGGATATCATATGGATTTTTGCGCTACTTGAGTGACATTCCTGTTAAAACAGTGGATAGTAGTATCTGCTTCAATTACTTGGGACAGTTTGATAATTCGTTTGATACCACTTGTTTTGATTATCCGAACTATTCTGCGGGGAAATCTATTGGAGACAAAGCAGAGCAGCAATACGGTTTGCATCTAAATTTGGCAGTAACAAATGGTATCTTACGGATTAATGCAACTTATAGTAAAAAGATATTTACAGATGAGAATATTACGGATTTGTTGAATGCTTTTAAAATAAATGTGGCAGAAATTGTAAATATGTGTTTATCGGCACCTGAAACAACGCCAACACCTTCGGATTTTCCATATGCAGAAATGAGTATTGCTGAATTGGATAGAATTGTAGAAAAATACAAAACATTAGACGGCAAGAGTAATATTGAAAATATTTATCCATTGATACCTTTTCAGGAGGTTATGTATCACGAAGCGACTACTTATAACAATGCAATACAACCATATTATCACAGTCGCATATTTGATGTTAATGCCTCTGTTAATTTGGATATTTTGCAAAATGCAGTTGATATAATGGTTAGAAAGTACGAAACTCTTCGCATGGCTATTGAAGAACTTGATAATGGCAAACATGTCACTGTAGTAAAGAAAGATGCACCTATAAAAGTTGAGTATGATGATATTAGTAAAATGTCATTAGGCGAGCAGGAGCAGTATTTTGAAGCTTTCCGTATAAGTGATACGGTCAACAGTTTTGCGATGAACAACTTCATGAGGATATTTTTGTTCAAAAAAAGTGAATCAGCTTATCGTGTTTTGTGGAGCAATTCACATCTCATTATTGATGGTTGGAGCCGGATGATTATTCTTAAAGACTTTTTACAAACTCTACAATCTTTAAAGATGAATCAAGTGGTTGTAGAGAGTGTGGGACGTTCTTTCTATGACTATGTTAAATGGCTCTATACACAGGACTTTAAAGCAGCTAAACAATATTGGGATGCTTATATGAGTGGGTACACTCCGAAGTATTTATTTGGAGATATACTGCCAATAAGCGATGGCGTATATACTTTACGGGAATATGCTATAAATATTGATGAAAAAAAGACCAATAAGTTAAATACTCAAACTTCGCACATAGATTTAGCCTATGCACCTTGAAAATTCAATACTGGCAGTTATTCAGTTATCTTAATTCCTATGCTATGCTGCTTGAAGCTGTGTCCTCAGTAAAGCAGGTACCGTGTTCATAAACGTATCAACCAGTTCGTCAATTTTATCTTCGGACAGTTCTGTGTTGTCACTAAGCATGGTTCGGAACATTTGAAGCAGCATTTGGAATGCCTGTATCCATGTGATATCAGACATTTCGTCAGAAAAGTATAGAAAAAGTTCACCCAGTGAACGGCTGTCGTTAGATTCCCGGCTTTCCAGGGAAAGCATCATATACCGTGTAAAAACAACTGCAGTGTGGGCAGTCACTGCATCGTAAGATAAGGAGTTACATTCCTTGCTGAGATTCAGATAGCTTTTACATACCTTGAAGAAAACTTCGATATCCCAGCGCTTACCATAAATACGGATGATTTCATTTTCATCCAGAGTAGTATTTGTAGAGATAAGGCACAAGTATTCCTTTTTCTTATTCCGATTACGGACATATACAACTTTAGCCGGAATAATTTCTCCATCTTTTACAACGTCAACTACCACAGAAAGTAAGTATTTGGAACGACCACGTCTCTTTTTATTCTGGTTATAGATTGTAATAAGAGACATATCTTCACCATTGTACCGAAAGAACATTTTTGGAGTCTTTTTCACCATGCCAATGACATCATAGCCGATTGATTTTACAGCATGGAGCGTGCTTGGAGAAGAGAACCAACTGTCAAAAAGAACATACTTGGCTGGAATATCAGCTTTTTTAGCAGCTTTTAAAAGTTCAAGCATCGCCTGCGTTCCTTTTTGCATGGAAAGCATCCTTCTTTTGTATCCGACAGTTCGTTTATCAACCTCCGAAGCTTCGTTGACCCTATTCTTTTTGTTTTCAGATGAGAGAAGAACATTATTAACGGGAAGAAATGTGCTTCCATCTGACCATCCAAGTGTAAGCATACGAAATCCAAAACGGTATCTGTGATTAGCGTGATCATAAGCTTTTGCAAGAAGTTCTACTTTCTTAGAGCGATTGCGTTCAAACATGGAATCATCAATAATCAATACATTTGCACGATCCTCTGAATCTAAAGGTACAATAGCATCCTTGATGATTCGTGAAGCTAACAGAGTCGTAAAGTGAAGCCAGTTAATCTGGATCATCTTCATGAATCGGTAGACAGTATCCTTTGCGAATCCAGGAGAATTTTTTGCGGTAATCAGACTCATATACATACTTCTGTTAGAAAAAATCAGCAAAAAAAGATACTGAAAAATCTCAACAACAGGAATTCCTTTTTTCTTATAAGCGTTAGATGCCTTCAATGCTGAAGAAATATGAAATCTTGTAAAAAATCTTTTGATAGATTTCGAAATCTGCTTATCATTCTGGTTTACTTGTGTTATACTTTTATTCATAGCATGAGCCTCCGGTTTTAATTGTTTTTCTACAACTCAATTATACCAAACCAGACGGTTTCATGCTATTTTATTGCCAGTTTTTATTGAATTTTCAAGGTGCATCTGCGCTTATTCAAATGCGAAGTTTGAGTTAAATACTATTGCCAGAGCCAATAATATAACTGTTGGTGTAATTGTTCAGTGTGCTATTGGTTTGGCTTTGCAAAGGATCTGTAATACTGATGATATAGTCTTTGGCGGTGTTGTTTCGGGTAGGACAACTGCTATTGAGAATATAGATAATATGGTTGGACCATTTATTAATATTATTCCGTTTAGAGTAAATAATAGAGGTTTTTCCAATTTTATTGAATTAGCGAAACATAGACATAATACATCTTTGGATGCTGATGTACACTCGTTTTATTATTATAAAGAACCTACTTCTATGAGTGACTTTGTTTCACTGGTGGCTTTTGAGAATTATCCTGTTGATGATAGTGTTAGGTCAACATTTTTTGGTGGTGGTTTGATAAGTAATCTAAAGCTAATGGATAGGGTTGGTACAAATGCGGTATTTCTTGTATTTCCAGAAAAGAATATTACAATAAATCTTGTATGCAATGCAAAATTGATAAGTCACGGTCAACAAAGTAGCATTATGCAAGAAGTTGAGAGAGTAATTGTGAATATTCTTGATAGTGGAGGAAACTTTCCTCTTGATTAATTTAACTATATAATGTTGAAAAGGAGACAATATGATGAGTAGCAATAATTTACAATTTGAATGTAAAGAATTACGGGAAGGAGAAAAATTTCCGCTGAAATATACAGGAAGGGGGGAGGATAAATCTCCAGAATTTATCATTCACAATCTTTCTCCTGATGCTAAAACAATAGCGATTATTATGGATGATATTAAGCATCACTTATTTGGCATATTTAATCATTGGGTAATCTGGAACATTCCAGCTCAATCTAATATACAAGGCGGTATACCAGCCGGAAGAGTTGTTCCCTCATTAGGGAATGCTGTACAGGGAATCGGATATGGACGACATAGATATGCAGGACCGAAACCGCCCAAAGGCAAACAACATGCTTATAAGTTTACGCTTTATGTTTTGGATAGTGAGATTAGTTTGAAAAGTAATGCAAAGAAAAAACATTTGTTGAAAGCGATGGAAGCACATATAATTCAACAAGGAGAAATAACTGGTGTATTTGAATAAATCAAAAGAACAATGCCATGAAAGAAAACTGTTTGGAGTCAAGGCAGAGATCAAGGCAAAGTAGAAAAGGAAAGCTGTCTTAAATAGAGTGGCGGAGTTTCTTGGAATTAAGAAAAAATTAGAGGTACACAAGAACGTGCAGGAGTCCATAGCAGACGTGGATAAAAGCATTGGAAAGATAGACGCCTTTGGCATAGACATGAGGGAAGCCGGACAGAAGATCGCCAACACGTTCCGCACCTTTGCGGATAAAACGGAAAAGGAGTATGGGGAGAAGAAGTTCTCAAAGACAGAGCTGATAAAGAAGCCGTTTCAGGCAAAGAGAAAGCTGCTGTCCGGTATCCTGAACTGTGCGGATACCACCATAGAAAAGACAGAGCAGCTTATGGCAGACGTGAAACAGTACCAGACGGATAAGGCAGAACAGAAAATGGGCAGCATTGACAGCATGGAGGATGTTAATCCGGTTGAACTTGCAGTAGTGGCAGAGCCGGAGTTTTAATGCGAAGCGGAGGCGTTTGAAGCACACCAGCAGGAAACAACAAAAGCGATGGTAGTGGATAAAGCGACAAAGAATGTGCCTGTAAAGAACGGAAAAAGCCGATAGGGAAAAGTCCTCTTGAATTGAACTTAGGTTTGATTCAGGGGGATTTTTTGCTTTGATGGTCATTTTCTGCAAAAACAGGTCACTTTCTGCAAGGGATATTAAGATAATCTATTTTTTGACGTAAATAATTGTGTATAGCATTAAAATTATGTATAAATCAGTATCACCACTTTACAACTTTTTGAAAAAAATAACGCACAAGACACTTTCTGATGTATAATAAGTTTGCAAAAAAACTATACGAAAGTAAGTGATCTTGTACGTTAAACCTATTATACAATGAAAATAATCTAATTGGTAGACTCTATCGTTATTTTTATATTTATTTTGAGTGTTTTTCTATACACACCACCGAAACTTTGTTTCTGCTGGTATTATCTATCCTGGCTATGGAATCAGCGGATTCTATCCGCTCCCTGTACAGACATTTTTTATCTGGGATTACAAAGAAATCACTCAACGCATTTTACTATGCCTGTTCCTATGCAAAAGCTGATTTTTCCGCTTTTATGAATGTAACCGCATCCATTGCTTTAAATATGATACCACAAGATCTGTTTTCACAGCCTGTTTTCTTATGTATTGATGATACAATGGTTACAAAATTTGGCAAAACATTTGAAAATATTTCCAGCCTCTTTGACCATGCCGCACATAATGGCTCAAACTATCTCAATGGGCACTGCTTTGTAAGTTTGATGCTCTGTGTCCCATTGTGGAATAAAAACACAATCCACTATCTTAGCATCCCGCTTGGATACCGTATGTGGCAGAAAAAGGAATCCAAACTGGAACTGGCTGCATCTATGGTGCGTCAGGTTATGCCGGCATTGAGTAAAATGAAGAACGTCATCATTCTTTGTGACAGCTGGTATGTAAAAAAGAATCTTGTTTCCATAGTAGACGAATATGAAAATCTTGACCTTATAGGAAATGCAAGGTCTGATTCTGCTATATACGGTCTGCCACCACAGCGTACTGGAAAAAAGGGCAGGCCAGCAACACATGGGAGCAGACTCTCCATCTGGGACGACTTTGTGCTGGGCGATGAAAAGATTGGTGACTATTATATAGCAGCGCGCCGCGTCCTCACAAATATTTTTGGCCACAGAAAAGTAATGGCATATGTGACCTCTCCAGCAAAGGACTCTGGCACCAGACGGTTATTTTTCAGCACGGTTTTTCCAGAACAGCTGGAAATCTTTTGTGCATGGGAAGAAAAGTCCCCATTAAACCAGACAGGAAGCAGCCGGATGCAGTATATTCCATTGCTGTTATATGTATTTAGATGGAACATAGAGGTTAGTTACTACGAACAGAAAACATTCTGGTCATTATGCAGTTACATGGTACGCAGTCAGAAAGGAATCGAAATGCTGGTCAATCTGATCAACATCACATACTGTGCCATGAAAATACTGCCATATAAGGACGAAACATTTTCAAAATATTGCACAGAAAGCGTACAGGAATTTCGGTTTGCTCTTAGCAGACAAATACGAGAGCAGATATTTTATGCTATTTTCGTGGAAAATATCGAAACCCACATAAAATCAAATGCAATAATTAATGCCTTAAAACAGTTGATTCACCAACGAGGGTATCATTTATAAAGTTGTAAAGTCGTGATCAGTATCACATTATTTTTAACAGGAAAGGGGGAAAGCAGAATTTTATATGCCTACAATACCAGTAGGTACAGGATAGATGTATATGTGAAACTGATTATATAAAAACTTTATAAGAAAGGATGCATATTAATGAAAAAGTTTAAAAAGTTATTAAGTGTAATGGCACTTGGAGTATTATTGATTACAAATGTTGTTCCGGTTTGTGCTGCTGAAAAGGATCAGTCGGCAAAGATAGAAAGCCTGAGTGAGCTTGATTTAGAAGCATACACTCAGGAGCTTTTGGAAGCTGATGACGGGATTCAATTATATGGACCGGCTCCGGCATTAACACAGTTCAAGTTATTGCTGATTAATTCGGAAAAGGCAGGACAGGAAACGATTCAAAATTCTTCATCTTCAATGCAGGTCGGTTCTCGTTTGGATCACGGTGGAACATGGTTTCAGGCAATAACGGCAGAAGTGGGATATGCTAAAAGCAGATTTGCATATTTTAATGGCGTGAGAATGACATTGACGGCAACTGAACCAATATTTCTTGATAGCGATAATATCGTAGATGGATATTATTGCCTTTGGACATATGAAGGAAATGAATATGAAGCTGGAACATTCACGGCAAATTCCACTTCGGCAAATTCTCCGTGGAATACAATGAGTTTGAGATTTAATGTGTATTAAGGAGGAGCTGCGCTATGCAGATTAGTTCTAGTTATTCCGTAAGTGGTGTGCCAAATGATATTAGGCATAAGCAGACTAATGTTCCTCAATTTAGTGCTGAACGGGCTGTTAAAGAAAGCGAAAACATAAATCGGTATATGCCAGAAGCGGACTTTGATGAAAAAGCATTTGATATGATTGGTCCGAATGCTCCACAAGATGTAAAGGATGCATGGCTGGGTGCGGCTAAGGAAGTAAATGCGAATGGTTTGGGAATAAAGGGGAACGGAATGTTGAGCCATATATCGCAAATGATGGTGCAAAGGCTTAACAAACAGCTTAGGGGAGAAGGAGATGTGGATAGCCTGGATATTTTGGGAAATACAACAGAATCTGCAATTCAGGCAACGAAACAAGCACTATATAATTTAGATCACCCGGTGGTCTACACTCCCAAAAGTATAGAGGTTCAGCAGGCTTGCATTAAAGAAAGAGAATTTTATGTTGCATTTCTGGAAAGGTTAGAAAAGTTATAATTTTTTTGACTGTCGGTAAGAAGTGTAAAAGGAAAACCCTCTTGGACTGGAGCAAAATTCAGTTCAAGAGGGTTTTTAAAATCAAGGTAAGTAATTATTGAAGATATATTCAATAATGCCCGATTTCTGCAATAAAAATTACATAAAGTGGACTAAAATCAGTCCCTTTTCGATAGCTCTATTGAATACAATACTTAAAAAGAACCGAAACGGGTTCAGGAGTGTGGTGATGAGATGGAGCAGAAAATAAAGCAGGACGAAATATTTATCGGGCGGAACATAAGGCAGATCAGGAAAGAAAAGGGTATACGGCAGACGGAAATGGTAGCATTGATGCAGCTAAAGAATGTACCATTGACAAGAGAAGCATTAGTGAAGATAGAAAGGGGAATCCAGCACATACAGGCATCACAGCTTAGGGCAATCAGAGATGTATTGGAAACAACGTATGATGAATTGCTGAAATAAAAACGACAGATCGGTGTGACCTGTCATTTTATTAACATACTGTACATATCTATCCATTTGATAACAATTCTTTCATAGCCGCTGTAAATGAATAAGAGGACGAAAGGGTTTCCTTTAGCTCACATTCACTACAGTCTGGCATTTGTGAAAGCATACTGATTTTATACTTTTTCCATAGCAGGGCAGCATTTTTTTCAGGCAGAATCTCAAAAATGTACTTATCCTGCCAGGTGTTAAATACAATTCCATTTTCTTTCAAAATATAATAAGACTGCATGGTCAGGTAGTAGTCCTTCTGGCATATACGGTATAAGTCATCTGCTGTCATGTGTTTAAAGTCATCTAAACAAGATATGTTGTTTCGGAACAGCATGGGATAGATTTTTGAGGGCAAATGGTATTTATCAAAATATTCTTTGATAGACAATATGGATCGTAACTCTATATTGTATTCCTGACAAATTTGTTCCAATTCTAAGATGGTCTTTTCTCCTAAGTTCCGGAAATGCAAAATATCTTCTTTGGGATAAGATGCAAGCTGCGAAAGGTACATAACACCATTTCGCACAAGGGCGTTTTGCAATCGCTTAGACATGGGGACATCATAGATTGATATTTCGTTACTGGGCGGCAGTAGATAACCCAAAGCGTTCAATTCGTCAATCAGGGGTTCAATATTAAAATTCTTGGGGAATTTATTTATCAGGGTGATGTAGTTTTGTCCTGCAAGTTCTGAAACCGTTGTCAAGCCTATACTCTTCAAGGCAGATTTAGAAGCGGCAGAAATGTTTAGGTCTTGAATCTTCATATCTATATCTTTGCTCCTTTATTCTTAGCGTTTGAAAATGGACACAAACCTAGTATAGCACTTTTTTAGAAAAAATAAAATAAAAATGGACTAAAACAGGTTCTAATCTGAAAATAAATATTACCGACTTCATACTTGTGTCAAATTCTGCATAAAGTGGTCGTTTTCTGCAATTCAGTTGACTAATGTGTTAAAGAAAAATAAAATAATAAGGGGAATTGTCGATTTTTGCGTGTTATTTTCCTTACGATGAATGTAAACAAAAGATTAATAAATTGAGTAATACATGTCGAAATACAAAATGATGGAGTATAAAGAATCAGGGATAGGCTGCATCAATTAGCAAGGAAGGAGGAGATAAAGCAGATGTTCAAAATTGCAATATGTGATGATGAAAATCTTTTTACAGAAGAACTAAAAGAACTGATCTCCGGCTACATGATGGAAAAAGATCTTATTTTTGAAATAGATACATATAGCTCCGGGGAGGCGCTGGTAGAATTAGGTGTTGGGGTAGTGCGCTATACGGTCGTGTTCTTAGATATAAATATGGAGAAAATTGATGGCATTAAGACGGCTGAGATGATCAGAAAAGTAAGCAGGGAAGTATTCATAGTGTTCGTGACTGCATATGTGGATTATTCACTGGAAGGATACCGATTAGATGTTGTACGATATTTGCTAAAGGGTAATGCCAATTTTCAGAGCAATGTCAATGAATGTATGGATGCCATCATTGAAAAGATGAATTATTCTGTAATAAAAAGGAAATTTGACTTTAAAGAGGGCAGAAAAGAGATAGTGCTGGATAGACTATTGTATATCGAAAGTAATCTGCATAGACTTGAGTTTCATGTTATGGAGGACGATGAAACAGTCTATACCATGTATGAAATATTAAATGTGATGGACGATATGCTTTCGGAGAATGGTTTTATCAGGACACACCAGAGTTATCTTGTAAATGTAAAATGCATTAAGAATGTTGTCCGGTATAAAGTGATATTGACAAACGGGGTTGAGCTGTCTATACCAAAGGTAAGATATACGGAAGTTAAGAAAAAGTTTATAGCGTGTCAGGGAGAAGTGTAAATGTTTGAGTTAATGCAGAGTGTATTATTGGTATTTATTGAAATAATGTGTTGCAAGATTTTTTATGAAACATTTGGGAAAGTGCGGTATAAGGGATGGATTAATATAATACAATTTGTATTGTTGCTTGGCAGCATGTGTCTGATTGCATTTGGCTTTTCAAGTCATTTTACAATAAGACAGATTGCTATTGTTTTGATGTTTTCAGTATTTATGCTGTGGCATGTTAAAATTAGTTTGAAAAAATCATTTGTATTGGCTATATTATTTGATGCTTTGTTGTTGGCAATGGACTATTTGATTTATTTGATTAACAGATGGTTTTCTTTGGGGAGTGAGCTGTTAGGGTGGCAGTATCAAGTTGGACGGATTTTGCAATCGCTACTTGC
>Ga0224741_10142_pt1 | contig 12722 bp, 11 predicted proteins | sample LIM_E_Water_Pos_FD_161629 | JGI IMG/M metagenome (GOLD analysis project Ga0224741, IMG submission 161629) | Enriched cells from gastrointestinal tract of the lab mouse from Pacific Northwest National Laboratory (PNNL), Richland, Washington... | ecosystem: Host-associated > Mammals > Digestive... | reverse complement strand
GCCATTCGGCGGCGAAGACGGTGCACCACGGTTTTGTCGGCGGGCTGCTGGAGCACACGATCAGCGTGGCGGGATTGTGTGATTTTTATGCCCGTGCGTATCCGGTGCTGAACAGGGATCTGCTGGTCACGGCGGCCCTGTGCCATGATATCGGGAAGACCCAGGAACTGGCTCCGTTCCCGCTGAATGATTATACGGATGACGGCCAGCTGCTGGGACATATCGTGATCGGGACGGAGATCATCCACGATATCATCCGGGAGATACCGGATTTTCCCAAATTGCTGGAGAGTGAACTGAAACATTGTATCTTGTCCCACCACGGGGAATTGGAGTACGGTTCGCCGAAGAAACCGGCCCTGGCGGAGGCGGTGGCCCTGAATCTGGCTGATAATACGGATGCCCGCATGGAGACGCTGACGGAGCTGTTCGGGTCGAAGGCGGGGGCGAAAAAGGACTGGCTGGGCTATAACCGGCTGTTTGAGTCCAATCTGAGAAAGACCGGGGCTGTGTGAAAGAGCGGACAGACCCGGTATATCTATCCATGTCAGCCCGCTATCTTGAAGTCCGTGTAAACTGATCGGACGGGGCGGCGTGGAGAGGGGAGGGTAAGATCTCCCCTTATCTCCCCACTCTGATCCCTTTCGTGCCGGTTTCTTTTTTTTCTATTTTTTGTCCGTCTTTTTATCTGGTTTCTTCTCTGCTTTTTTCATGTCCGGGTTTTTCAGATCATTTTTACTGATGTCGTCGATGATCTTTTCCAGCAGCATCTTTTTTACATATACATCGAAGCTGAGCAGGCAGAGGAAGGAGAAGAGCTGCAGATAGTCTCGATCCTCGGCGGGGGCTTGCTGGAATGTCTGGCTGGATACGTTGTAGCAGCGGACCAGATCTTTTTGCAGGTGTTCGATCTGGCCTTTTTCCATGCTGAAGACTTCCGAGTAGACATCCTGCAGGTCCCAGCCTTCTTGGTTGCTGAAATACCGGTCTGTGATGGGATTTAGCAGGGTCTGGATGTCGCTGATGGACAGGATGTTCTTAAAATAATAGATGTAGATCAATAGCAGAAGGTGTTCCTTGCTGTATTTTTTCTTTTCCGGCGGCGGGAGCAGGCGGTTTTTGGTGTAGTTGTTGATCATGGTCTTGGTCAGGATCTTGTCTGCGGGATGCCGCTTGGTGGATTCCAGCTGGGCGTCCATGAATGTGGTCACCTGGTCCATGTATAAATGGATATTGGGCAGATCCTCCGGCTTGATGTAGTCGATCTTGGAAACGCTCTTTAAGATATTGTTCATGATGTCTTTGATATCTATGTTCATTTTGTCACCTTATAGTCGTTTTCTTTCATCCAATACGGTAAAGTATTTTTTATAGATTATAGCATGGCATCGCCTTGATTTCCACAAAAAGATCTGACAATATCACTCCGTGCTCATCTGGGGATGGATATATGCGGTCTTGTGTGATATAATAGCCTGAGCATTTTAGTTTGACGGAAATGAAAAAACAAGGTGGCTGCATAGAGCGCGATCACAGCAAAGCGGCCTGCGGTCATCTGAGAGTGATAAAAGATGGGAGACAGGAGAGGAAGATGGATACATACAGCGGTTTAAATGAGAAGCAGACAGAAGCCGTCCTGCAGACAGATGGCCCCGTGCTGATCCTGGCGGGGGCGGGTTCCGGGAAGACCCGTGTGCTGACGCACAGGGTGGCTTATCTGATAGAAGAAAAACAGGTCAACCCCTGGAACATCCTGGCGATCACCTTTACAAACAAGGCGGCGGGGGAGATGCGGGAGCGTGTGGATTCCCTCGTGGGGGCGGACGGCGGGAGCGTGTGGGTCAGCACCTTCCATTCCGCCTGTGTGCGTTTCCTGCGCCGGTTTATAGACCGGCTGGGCTATGACAGCAATTTTACCATATATGACGGCGATGACCAGAAGTCCCTGATAAAAGATATCTGTAAACGTCTGATGATCGACACGAAGGTCTACAAGGAGCGGGGCTTGCTGGCCGCAATCTCGTCGGCGAAGGACGAGCTGATCGGTCCGGAGGCATACGCGCAGATCAACGGGGGGGATTTCAAGAAGGAGAAGATCGCGCAGGTCTACAAGGAATACCAGGATCAGTTGAAAAAGAGCAACGCTCTGGATTTTGACGATCTGATCGTAAAGACGGTGGAGCTGTTCCAGAACTGCCCGGATGTGCTGGAGTATTACCAGGAGAGGTTCAGATATCTGATGGTGGATGAGTACCAGGATACGAATACAGCGCAGTTCCATCTGATCCGCCTCCTGGCGGAAAAGTACCGGAACTTGTGCGTAGTGGGGGACGATGACCAGTCCATCTATAAATTCCGCGGGGCGAACATCGGGAACATCTTAGGGTTCGAGGAGGTTTTTCCCGACGCGGCGGTCATCCGCCTGGAGCAGAATTACCGCTCGACCCAAAATATCCTGGATGCGGCCAATGAGGTGATCCGCAACAACCGGGGCAGGAAGAGCAAGACCCTGTGGACGGAGAATGAGAAGGGGGATCCGATCCATCTTAGGCAGTTTCTGACCGGGTTTGAGGAGGCGGAGTATATCGTGGGCGATATCGCCAGGAAAGTAGGCGGCGGGGCCTGCCGGTACAGCGATTGCGCTATTTTATACAGGACAAATGCGCAGTCCCGTCTCTTTGAGGAAAAACTGCTGATGGGGAATATCCCCTATAAATTGGTGGGCGGCGTGAATTTCTATGCCAGGCGGGAGATAAAAGATCTGCTGTGTTATCTGAAGACCGTGGACAATGCCCGGGACGACCTGGCGGTGAACCGGATCATCAATGTGCCGAAAAGGGGCATCGGGGCGACCACGATCGGGCGGGTCCAGACCTACGCGGCCGAGCAGGGGATCAGTTTCTATGAGGCGTTAAAAAGGGCGGAGGAGATCCCCTCCCTGGGACGGGGCGGGGCCAAGATCATGCCGTTTGTCACGTTTATCCAGGCCCTGCGCAGCCAGATGGAGTATCTGAACGTGTCCCAGCTCTTAAAGGAGATCATCGAGCAGACCGGTTATGTGCGCGACTTGGAGGCGGAGGGCACGGACGAGGCAAAAGGGCGGATCGAGAACATCGGGGAGCTGATCTCGAAGGCGGCGGCCTACGACGAGACTACCGATGCGCCGCGTCTGAGCGAGTTCCTGGAGGAGGTGGCCCTGGTGGCGGACATCGATACGGTGGACGAGGATCAGGACAAGGTGCTGCTCATGACCCTGCACAGCGCGAAAGGGCTGGAATTTCCCCAGGTGTATCTGGCGGGGATGGAGGACGGGATCTTCCCCAGCTATATGACGATGATGTCGGACGACCCGGACGAGTTGGAGGAGGAACGCCGTCTGTGCTATGTGGGGATCACCCGGGCCATGAAAAATCTGACGCTGACATGTGCGCAGCAGCGGATGATCCGGGGGGAGACCCAGTATAATAAGATCTCCCGTTTTGTGCGGGAGATCCCCCGGGAGCTGGTGGAGCTGGGCAAAAAAGGGCCGAAAAAGCCCGAGGCGGACGCACCTTTGAAGGCCCGCTCCAGTTATGACCAGCTCAAACGTGATTTCCATGCGAAAGTCTTCCAGCAGGCGCCGGTATTTAAAGTGGATACAGGCCAGCCACTGGGCTACCAGGTGGGCGACCAGGTACGGCACAGGAAGTTCGGGTCAGGCACGGTGACCAAGATCGTGGACGGGGGCAAGGACTACGAGGTGACGGTGGATTTCCAGAAAGTCGGGGTCAAAAAAATGTTCGCTGGTTTTGCGAAACTGCAGAAGATCTGAAGCCTAAAAAATAATAAAGAAAAACGTGGTAAAATCCTGCGCAAGGTGGTATAATATACCCTACTGATAAGATTTAAGTTCCGGACCGGGACAGTAAAGGAGAGAGGAAGGTCGTGACCATGAATAAAATTGATGATCTTGTAACTGCATTGAAGAAAAAAGAAGAAGAGAAGACGAGAAATACAGTCCTTTGGATCCTGGCGATCATAGGGGCGGTAGCGGCAGTGGCAGGCATTGCTTATGGTGTGTATCGCTTTTTCACGCCGGATTACCTGGAAGATTTTGAAGAAGACTTTGACGATGACTTCGATGATTATTTCGAGGAAGAGGAAGAATAGATCGCTGGATAAACGCAGTAGATGGCAAAGGGCAGGGTTTTTATAGACTCTGCTCTTTTATTATGGAAGATGACCGCGGAACGTTGTTGTATCGTTGCGATCGCCTATTTTATTATGGCTATGGGAGGAGAAACATGAAAAAAGGTGGGACTTACGAAGGCGTTGTGGAGAAGGTGGCTTTTCCGAATAAAGGTCTGGTCAGGGTTGAGGATGGGTATGTGTCGGTGAAGAATGTGATCCCTGGGCAGAGGATACGTTTTTATGTGAAAAAGAAGCGGAAAGGGAAGGCGGATGGGCAGCTTTTGGAAGTCCTGGAAGGATCGCCGCTGGAGGAACGCCCGCCGGTGTGCGGCATTTTCCCGGATTGCGGCGGGTGCCTGTACCAGACCATGCCGTACGGGGCGCAGCTCGCGCTGAAAGAGGCCCAGGTAAAAGAACTGCTGGACGGGGTGATCCAGGGGTCGTATACATTCGAGGGGATCCGCAGGAGCCCGGAGGAGTTCGGCTACCGCAATAAGATGGAGTTTTCTTTCGGTGATGCCGAGAAGGACGGGCCGCTTACGTTGGGGCTGCACCGCAAAGGGAGCTGGCATGACATCCTCACCGCGGGGGACTGTAAACTGGTCCACAAGGATGTGACGGATATCCTGAACTGTACGCTGGCGTATTTTACGGAAAAAGGTGTGGGCTATTATCACAAGATGCGCCAGATGGGGTATCTGCGTCATCTGATGGTCCGCCGGAGCAGCGCCATGGGGGAGATATTGGTCAACCTGGTGACGACCACCCAGGAGCAGTATGACCTTATGCCGTGGGCGGAGCGGCTGTGTGCCCTGCCGTTGGAGGGGCGGATCGCGGGGATCCTCCATATCTTGAATGACTCCGTGTCGGATGTGGTGCAGAGCGATGAGACCCGGCTGCTCTATGGGCAGGATCATTTTTATGAGAGGCTGTTGGGGCTGACGTTTAAGGTCACGCCGTTTTCCTTTTTCCAGCCGAATCCGAAGGCGGCGGAAGTGCTTTATGGCCTGGTGCGGGAGTACCTGGGGGATGCCGGTGGGATGACTGTGTATGACCTGTACAGCGGGACAGGGACGATCGCCCAGGCTGTGGCGGCTGTGGCAAAGGAAGTGATCGGAGTGGAGATCGTGGAGGAGGCTGTGGAGGCGGCCAGGGAGAACGCGGCGCTCAATGGGATCGAGAACTGCAGGTTCTTGGCGGGGGATGTGCTGAAGGCGCTCGATGAGATTGTGGAGAGGCCGGACTGTATCATATTGGATCCGCCCCGGGATGGGATCCATCCGAAGGCGCTGCCGAAGATATTGGCGTATGGGGTGGAGAAGATCATCTATATATCCTGTAAGCCTACGAGCCTTGTGCGGGATCTGGCGGTGATGCAGGAGTGGGGGTATGCGGTGGAGCGGTGTGTGTGTGTGGATCAATTTGTTCATACGCCGCACGTTGAAAGTATCGCCTTGCTTTCTAAACTTAAATCAAATAAGTTGAAGCATATCAATGTGGAATTAGAGATGGATGAACTTGATTTGACGGCGGCGGAGAGTAAAGCAACTTATGAAGAGATCAGGGATTATGTGTTGGAGCATAGTGGATTGAAAGTAAGTAGTTTGTATATCGCACAGGTAAAGCAGAAATGCGGCATTATTGAAAGAGAAAACTATATCCTGCCGAAATCGGAAAATTCTAGACAGCCGAAATGCCCGCCAGAGAAAGAAAAGGCGATAAGAGATGCGTTGGAACATTTTCACATGATTTGATGGTAGCCTAAGAATGGTGGCTTTTTTATTTTTTAGAAACGGGGTGTATACAGGATTTCGGTAAAGGTTTCACAGTGACAAATTAGGATTGATCTTGTATTTTATAATTATATTTTCAAATCAGGATTTAGGACAAATGCAGATGTATGTTCATTATTATGAACGAGAGCTTATGAATGAAGGAGATGATCCACCAATTGGTATTGTATTATGTGCAGATAAAAGTGAATCTGTGGTTAAGTATACGTTGCCTGAAAATGAAACACAGATTTTTGCTTCAAAATACAAGTTGTATTTATCAAGCGAGGAAGAATTATTAAGAGAATTAAATCAGGAGTATCAAGCGTTGGAAGCCGGTAAGATGGGGGAGGAGAATATCGGCGGTATGAAAGAAGAATAAATTTTGCATCAGGGTGGTGCAAGATTTACATCAGTTACATTTTGTGGGAAAAGGGATGCACGAACGGTATTAGTACTGTATAAATATTGCCCATATTTCTGTGTTTTTGTGGGGATATGTTCTAATTTGATACTCATACAGAATGTGTGGTGGGGATACAAAGGAAACATATCTAGAAATCCTTTGTTTTCGGCAGTGGTTGATGTGGGGTGTGGGGATACAAAGGAATAATATAATATATTTTTAAGCTTAATTCCCCGCAATGTGTAACATCAAATTAAGTAAAAAAAAGGATGTTTTGTTGCCCGTAGCGGGGAATTTATTTAAGTACCAGGGGGCAATTTTATGATACCAGAAACGTCTGTAGATTGGAAAGCTTTTGAATATAAATACTCGAATAATCCACAAAGGGCATTTGAGGATCTTTCCTACTATTTGTTTTGTTATGAGTTTAATAGGAAAAATGGAATTTTTCGTTATTTTAATCAGCCTCACATAGAAACAATCCCAATTCAAGTGTGCGATAAACTTATTGGTTTTCAGGCAAAATATTATGCAGATAGTGTTCCCATGTCTGGTAAAGAAAAAGATTTGATAGAAGCTGTAGGGGGGCAGCAAGATCTTATCCTGGAATTACGACATTATATTTTTATATAAGCAGAGAGTTTTCTCCAAGTTCAAAAAAAGATATGGTAGAACCATCTTATAAAATTAATGTAGAAAACATAGCTAAAAATCTTAATATAAGAATTGAGTGGCGCGGACTTAGTAATATTGAAGCGCAGCTTATGCAGGATAGTCGGCTTACTATTTGTAGGAATGTATTTTTTCAAACAGATTCTGCTGTGCAAGCATGTTGTGAAAGTCTTGATAAGCATAAGATAGATTTATTTGAGAATATTAACACAAGAATGAAACCAGATAAGGATAAAAAATATATTTAAAGCAGATGATACAAAGCCGAGGAGAAAAGTGGTAGGATTTTTTGCTCGGATGGTAAAAGCAGAAATCAAAAATATCAGCTACACGAGGAAATCACTTTGCAACAGCGTCCACAATGATATCGAGCATCGGATTGTGCCAACCACAATCCGAATTGTAAAGTTCTTCCAAAATGTGATAGAAGATTATCTACCGATATGTTATAATGCCTGTGTTGTCCAACCTACACCCGGCAACGGGAGGGGGTGTTTGCATGGAGTTATTCTTCACATTTCTTGTGACTGTCGCGGCAGGTGTGGTTTGCCACCTCATCAGCAAATGGCTAGACAGGCACGACAAAGGCAACAAATAGCCTAGTGGACGCTTTGCCACTATAAAAAAAGAAAAGAAGAATCCCTCGACTGTACGCCATTACAGTCGGGGGATTCGTTCTTTGCCTACATGGAATTCTCCACATTTCTTTGCCTAATAGCATTATAGCATATGCAAATTTTAATTGCAAGATACGTTTTTTATAAAAAATCTATCCTTATCTGGTATCAATCAAGTATAGTTTACAAAGAAAATGAGATTGTTTTAGACCATAATATGTTAAATATTGATAGTTTTCTTGTTTCGGATAATCAGATTTTGCTAGTAGATGGGGAAGCGGGTTCTGGAAAATCTGCATTGGTTAAGAGGATAATGGAGAACTTGAGTGATGGTGCTGCATTTCTTGCAAAAGATAAAGACCGCAATGACCCACCATCCGGCGGGAGCGCTGGTGTGGATAGGGCAGCGACCCGTAAGTGCAGCACGACAGACCCGGAGAGTGGCTGGTTTAGGAAAGGGGAGCACAAGCACGTCTCTGCCTATGCCGTGCAGACTGCTTGTGACAGGAACGGATGGGTCATGGGGTACACCGTCCATCCCGGGAATGAGCATGACAGCCGCATTTTTAAATCGTTATATGATAAGATAAAAGGATACGCGCCAGAGATGGTCATCATGGACGCCGGCGATTGCGCATGAGCTGCTCACAGACGGTATCCAGCCGCTGCTGCCTTACAAACGACCGATGACGAGAGACGGATTTTTTAAGAAGTATGAGTATGTATATGACGAGCACTACGACTGTTACATCTGCCCGGAGGATCATATCCTGACATACCGGACAACAGACAGGGCGGGGTATAGGGAGTATAAGAGTTGTGGGACCCACTGCGCCCACTGTCCGAGCCTTGAGAGATGCACCCACAGCAAGAGCCATGTCAAGACAGTCACCAGGCATGTATGGGAAGGACATATGGAGACAGTGGAAGATATCCGCCATACCCGTGGGAACAGGGATATCTATGCCCGGAGGAAGGAGACCATAGAGAGGATCTTCGGGACTGCGAAAGAACGACACGGACTCCGTTATACACAATACATAGGGAAGGTGCGGATGGAGATGAAAGCCGGGCTTACCTTTGCGTGCATGGACTTGAAGAAACTGGCAAGGATCCTTGCCAGAAAGGAGAGAGGGGGGCTGCCATCCCAGGAACATCCGTATATTTTAAAGAAGATATATCTCAAGATAAAAGAGAGGTGTTGGGGTCTGGCTCCGGCACCTCTCTTTGTCTACAGTCTGAATCCTGCTCCTTTTAATGGAGCAGGATTCATGTGTTGGTGATCTGGCAGAGCAGCTTGGGATCACACAGTCAGCGGTGTCCCGCCAGCTAAACCTTTTAAAGTCAAATAAGCTGGTGAGGCGGCGGAGGGATGGAAAAATGATCTTTTATACTTTAGTGGATGAACATGTGCAGATTGAGCCAAGGGGATATGAATTGACTTTGCGGCTTGATGAAGCGCAAAAGATCACAGTGGAGAAAGTCCATACCAAAGCGGAAAAAATCATGCCACACAAAAGACAATGGCAGTGGAACATCCGGGAGTCGGTGAACTTGGAAGGGCGAACAGCTACCATGTTCATAACGCAGCGAATGAGATTTCAGAAGGTGCAAAGATTACTTTTGCGCTGGTAGGAAATCAGAACTGTGGAAAGACCACTTTATTCAATCAGCTCACAGGGGCAAACGGCGGCTCTGTCCGGGTAAATGAACTGGAAGAAATTCTTGGCATTCCGGTAGTGCCGATTCCTTGCTTTATCGGGATTATAGCACTCGTATTTGTTATGACGTTTAGCTTTATTGGTGCAGCGCTTTCTGATCTGATGGGTATGGGGATTGATACAGTGATCGCCCTGCTTGACGGGATGCTTGCAAAGGCGCAGGTCAACCCGGTGGTTCATTCTCTTGTGATTGCCTTCGTTTGCTTAAAAGTTAGGGATAAAAAAATATGTGCGATAGGAATAAGTTGGCAGTTGTAGTGAGAGAAGGAGCACAAAGGCCATATAATGGGAAATCGGATAATTGTGCGTCGAATATACAAGATATCGTTGCCCTATTCCCCCAATGGTCTGTTGAAAAGGCGAATGGGCTTTGGTGTGCCGCATTTGTATATCATTGCGTGATATTAGCGGGATCCAAAACTTTCCGGGCAGCCAAAAAACGCAAATTTCCCCTATGTAAAAATTACCAGATCAGATGCTGGAACGATGATGATTGAGAAAGATTTTGAGGATGTGTCTGATATGATGCATGATATTGAACAACATTTTGCATATCGTGCAAAACAGGAGCAGGAAGAGCTTATCCTTTCCAGAGATGATGATACTACGCTTTTTTGTGACCGTGAATGGATGATGGAAGCAAAAAATGCTTTTGACTATATGGATGCAGGAAAGCGTATCTGTGCTGGATGGAAACAGATTTTCTAAAGATACATAGGGGATTGGACTTGGACTGCCTCTGTCAAAGACGATCGATGAACTGCATGGCGGCGATATTAAAGGAGACAGTGTTTTGGAGGAGAACATTACAGAATTGTCGGTTTAGAGAAATATCAGAGTAAGGATTGGGTGTTATACTTCTTTGCTGAAGGAGGGATAACACCCATGACTTTATCAGATCAAAAAAGTAATAGGAGGCATAACATGAATTTGATTGGAAGTGAATGGAATTTCAAAAGCCCAGTCAGTTGTCCGGCGGACAGCCGCAGTGTTGCACAGACGACAGACCGTATCCTGCAGGTGTCAGACGGAGAACTTACTGATCTAGGGAGGTGCGGGGAATGAAAAGTTATTTAAGTCTTGTGTCTGTTTCGGGAAAGGTGCGGAAACGGCAGAACCGCATGACGATTTTCTGTGTTATTATTTCCGTGCTGCTTGTGACTACCATTTTCAGTGTGGCAGATATGTTTATTCGGACACAAAGTGAAGGGCTGCAGCAGAAACATGGAAACTGGCATATCCGGTTGGAAAATATCTCTCAGGACACAGCAGAAGAAATCAGTCGACGTCCGGATGTTGCAGCCATTGGCTGGTCAGAAACATTTAACACAGACGCAGACCAGCCTTACTATATCGGAGAGAAGAAAGCTGCCTTATACGGCGCTGACAGTATTTATCTGGCAGAGCTTGTGAATGCCCTGGAAGAAGGCAGTCTGCCGCAGAGTGACAATGACATTATGCTTAGTTCCAATGCGCGCCTTGCGTTAGATGTAAAGATTGGTGATCATGTGACGGTGAAGACACCTTCGGGAGATGCGGATTTTACGGTATGCGGTTTTGGGTCGGATGACGCTGACACTTATCAGGGGCAGACCTATCTGGTTGCTGTATATATGACGCGGGATGCGTATATCTCGATCATGGAACAAAACCATATTCCGATCAACCCAAGCTGCTATATTCGATTTCAGGATGTGTCAAAGGCATCCGGTATCACCTCGGAAATCAGGCAGCAGTATGATCTGCCGGAGGAAGATATTTCGGAAAATACAGCAATTATGGGTCTTGCCGGGCAAAGCAGCAATGAATCTATGAAGAATATTTACGGAATAGCGGCAATCTTGTTCGTTATAGTATTATTGGCCGGCGTATTGATGATCTCCGGCAGTATGAACAGCAATGTAGCGCAGCGGACAAAATTTTTTGGGATGATGCGCTGTATTGGTGCAAGCCGCCAGCAGATCATCCGGTATGTACGGCTGGAGGCGTTAAACTGGTGCAAAACGGCTGTGCCTGTTGGGTTAATCACAGGTACGGCAATCGAATGGGGAATCTGTGCATTTCTCCGTTATGGGATTGGCGGTGAATTTGCCGCTATGCCGGTATTTGCCTTAAGCCCCGTCGGTCTGCTCAGCGGGGCGATGGTTGGCATTGTAACTGTCCTGCTGGCGGCGCAGTCTCCTGCAAAATGTGCGTCTAAAGTTCCCCCGATGGCAGCGGTTTCCGGAAATTCGGATACGGCGCTTTCGGTACGACATACAACAAAACGGAAGATCAGAAAGGTTGAAAGGACACTGGGTATCCACCATGCAACAGCATCTAAGAAAAACTGGTTTTTATTGACAGCCAGCTTTTCACTCAGTATTATACTGTTTCTCTGTATTTCCGTAGGGTTGGATTTTGCGCATGAGCTGTTTTCCGTAACGCGGTCATGGCAGGCAGATACGGATATTACCCTTACAGGCTATGCAAATGAGCGTGTACTGGCTCAGGGTTTAAGTGATGAAATCAGCGGGATTACCGGTGTAGAGCATGTTTGGGGCAGTTCCTATACAGAGCATGTTCCGGCTGCTTCTTCGCGGCAGGAGATCGATCATGTCAATATAACGTCATACAGCGAGTATATGCTGGACTGTGCAGAGGAGAGTCTTGTACAGGGAAATTTATCGGAAGTGTATGGGGACAGCGGCAAGGCTATGACAGTTTTGAATAAAGATAATCCGATAAAAGTGGGAGACATCATTCAGGTAGCGGGACAGGAGATCGAGGTGGTATGCGGCATATCCAGCGGGCTGTATCCCGGCGAATACAGCATCATCTGCTCACAGGAAACCTTTGCACGGCTGACAGGGGAAGAAAATTACAGTATGATAGGGATACAATTAAGCAGACAGGCTACGGATGAAACGGTAAAACAAATAAACAGTCTTGCGGGAAGCAATGTTATTTTTACGGATGAGCGTCAGCGTAATCAGGAAGATGCCAATACCTGGCTGGCTACGAAATTTCTGCTGTATAGTTTTATGGCGATCATTGCGATGATTACGCTGTTTAACATGATCAACAGCATTTCTATGAGCGTAACTGCCCGGATAAAGCAGTATGGAGCGATGAGGGCGGTTGGTATGGATGGGGAACAGCTTACCCGGATGATCGCTGCGGAAGCCTTTACTTACGCTGTCTCCGGTCTTATCGTTGGCAGTGGTATTGGGATTGTTCTAAGCCGTTTTTTGTATGTGAAACTGGTTACACGGTATTTTGGGAGCCAGTGGAGTCTGCCAATCGTTTTGATCGCTATTATTGTTGTATTCGATATAGTTTCTGCTGCGGCAGCAGTATATGCACCTGCTAAACGGATCAAAAA
>Ga0224741_10141_pt1 | contig 12778 bp, 14 predicted proteins | sample LIM_E_Water_Pos_FD_161629 | JGI IMG/M metagenome (GOLD analysis project Ga0224741, IMG submission 161629) | Enriched cells from gastrointestinal tract of the lab mouse from Pacific Northwest National Laboratory (PNNL), Richland, Washington... | ecosystem: Host-associated > Mammals > Digestive... | reverse complement strand
TATGTTCCCGCACGGTCAGCGCGTCGAACATTGCCGGAACCTCCGGCACATAGGCAAATACTCTCTTTGCTTCCAGAGTTCTTGCCGGCATATGTTCGATTCCAACGCCTCCCTGATACCGCAGCAGCCCCGCAATACTCTTGATAATTGTGGACTTTCCCGCGCCATTAGGCCCCAGTAAAATACCAACATGACCTGTGGGCACAGTAAAACTTACATGGTCCACAGCAAGATATTTTCCATATTTTTTCGTCAGTTCCTCAATTTCTAACATAACTACCTCTCCTTCTGATATAATTTATATTCAAGTTCTATGGCATAAAAAGTTCCATAGAACGAGAAAACATCACATCCCCACTGTATTACTCTTTTAATACAATAGTGCATGCGATGTTTTTTGTCAATATTTAGATCGGTGAATTATTCTTTTCGACAATTTCATTTTTATTTTTATAAATAGCATGTGCGGGAACCACTCCCCGCACCATAGACAGGGGATAAATGTTACTATGACTGCCTACGACTGTTCCCGGATTCAGTACGCTGTTGCAGCCTACTTCCACCTCGTCTCCAAGCATAGCCCCGAATTTTTTTAAACCGGTAGCAATCTCTTCTGCGGCATTTTTCACCACCACCAGCGTCTTGTCAGATTTGACATTGGAGGTAATGGAGCCTGCGCCCATATGAGCCTTATAGCCCAAAATGGAATCTCCGACATAATTATAATGAGGTACCTGTACCTTGTTAAACAGCACTACATTTTTCAATTCCGTGGAATTTCCCACAACCGCGCCTTTTCCTACAATGGCATTTCCACGAATAAAGGCGCAGTGACGAATTTCTGCCTCCTCATCAATGATCAGCGGCCCATTCAAAAACGCCGTGGGCGCCACTTTGGCTGTTCTGGCAATCCAGATATGATCGCCCCGCTGCTCATATTTCTCCGCTTCCAGCTCTTTGCCAAGCGCGCAAATAAAATCGCCGATTTTAGGAAGCGCTTCCCATGGATAGGTCAGACCTGCAAACAAATCTGCCGCAATGGTTTCTGACAAATTATATAGAGATTTAATTTCACATGTTTTCATACTTTTTTCTTACCTTCTTTCTTTTTTGATGGTTTATAAAACAATGAAGCATTCTGAAAACAGCTTCTAAGCATATATTGATTGTTCAGATTCAATACGCCGCTGGTGCGGCTCTGAATAAAATGTTCTAATTTAATCATATACTCCTGCGGGGTAATGCTTCCCTCCGCCACATAATTCAGGCCTTTTTCCCAGCTTGCCGTTAATTCTGGATTTAACAAAGAACGTATTGAGGCGCTTACCACGTCATAAATCATTTCTCCCAATAATGTGGGGGTGATAATCTGCGTTTTCTTATTTAATGCAAGATATTTATTATTTACCAGCTTTTTTAAAATCTCCGCACGGGTAGCGCTGGTACCGATTCCGCTTCCTTTGATCTGCGCGCGTAATTCCTCGTCTTCAATTAATTGTCCGGCATTCTCCATGGCAAGAATCATAGACCCGGAATTATAGCGCTTGGGAGGCTGCGTCTCCCCCTCTTTGATCTTTAATGACGTCACCGGAAGTTCCATACCTTTTTTTACTTTGGATAATTTCTCTATAAATTCAGCGTCGCAGGACTGCGCCCTGCTGCCTTCTTTTTCTTCTCCGGAGGAATCTGCAGCCTTTTTCTTCTGAAACGAGTATTCCATCACTTTCAAATAACCTGGCTCCAAAAGAATTTTAAAAGAGGCAAAAAATTTTTCTTTTCCATCTTCCGCGCGTTCCATTGCCGTTATAAGATTTATCTTCTGATAGACTGCCGCCGGACAGAAGATACTTAAAAACCGCCGCACAATTGTCTCATATACATTCAGAGACGTCTGGCTGAGACTGCGGATTGCTGAAAAACCCTGACCTGTAGGGATAATAGCGTAATGGTCCGTAATCTGCTTATCATTGACATATCTGGTTCTGGCAATCGTTTTATAGCTCTCACTTGCCAGAATTTCTTCTGCAAAATGTTTCACAGAAGGAATATTTTTCAACCCGCCTATATTTTTATGTATCTCTTTCGCCACCGCTGAAGATAATACTCTGGCATCGGTTCTGGGATAAGTCACCAGCTTTTTCTCATACAATTCCTGGACAATCTGCAAGGTCTGATCCGGGCTGATTTTAAACAATCTGGAACTTTCATTCTGGAGTTCTGCAAGATTATATAAAAGAGGCGGATTCTTTGTCTCTTTCTTCTTCTCAATCTTCTCTACCTGCGCCCTCCATGCTTCCACTTCCTTATTATTTATTAATTTTTGAATTAATTTCTCTGCTTCTTCCTTTTCTTTAAAGCCATTTTCTTTATAAAGTTTGGGAGAATTAAAATATTCCGATCCTTCCACTGCGCGCCATTCCCCTTCCACGGGATTGCCCTGAATATCCAGAGTATTTAAAACCCGGTAAAAAGGAGTTTTCACAAATTCACGAATCTCCCGTTCCCGGCGCACGACCATTCCCTGCACGCAGGTCATGACGCGCCCTACGCTGACCACCGTATATTTCGCCCCCATAAAATTTGAAATCGCATTCCCATATTTCAGAGTCAGAAGCCTTGAAAAGTTAATCCCCATTAAATAATCTTCTTTCGCCCTTAAGTACGCTGATTCACAAAGGTTATCATATTCTGAAAGATTTTTCGCTTCCCGGATTCCCCGAAGAATCTCTTCTTCTGTCTGAGAGTCAATCCACACTCTCCTGCGTTCCTTATCTTTTACGTTGGCCTGGCGTTCTACCAGACGATAAATATATTCTCCTTCTCTTCCAGAGTCGGTGCATACATAGATGATACCGACATCTTTTCGATTCAATAGTCCTGAGACAATCTTAAACTGCTTTTTCACTCCCGGAATTACTTCATACTTAAATTCTTCCGGAAGAAAGGGAAGTGTGGCAAGGCTCCATTTCTTATACTTCTCGTCGTAAACCTCCGGGTAACTCATGGTCACCAGATGTCCCACGCACCAGGTCACCACTGCTTCCGGCGATTCCATATATCCATCCTGATTTTTAAAATCCAGTTTTAATGCTTTGGCAAACTCTCTTGCCACACTGGGTTTTTCCGCTATATACAAAGCTTTCGCCATAAATTATATCCTGCTTTCTTTAAATTGCCTGATTCATATCCACCAACAGGATACGCGAATCCTTTGACACCATTTTTACAAGCTTTTCATCAAACGCCTTTGCGGTAAACAGATAATAAAAATTTGCCGCCACTTTTGCCTGGTCCATACTGGCAAACAGCTTCTGACACATCTCAAAGGTCAGTTCCGGCTCTGACCAGTTGCAAAGACAGATCAGATTTTCTCTCACACTGTTTTGAGCAATGATATCAATCGTCCCTTTTTTACCTACCCAGGTTCCCATTTTATGTATTTTCAGAGGCAGTTTGCTGCTGCTGTCCAAATACTGCAGATATTCCATACACAATTTTACAAAGTAGCGATTCAGATACTGCTCCAGCTCTCCGGCAATGTATTTTTCATAAAATTCTTCTGGTTCTGTCCGGTACAGTTCTGACAAGTGCGGATATACAAACTTAAACCAGAAATTAATAAATGTATCTTTGATTTGATACAATCCTTTTTGTGCGTTTTCCCATCCGCCCGTCTCAAAGGAATATACCTTCTCCACTACGTCAAATTCCATCAGGTTCTTCAGATAAACGCTGATTTTCGCCCTGGAAAACCCTGTCTCCTGATACAGTTCATTCAATTTCCGTTTTCCGCTTGCCAATGCTTCCAAAATTGTATGGTATACTGTCAGTTCCCGTAGCTGGCCTCGTATGAACTCCTCCGCCCTGTCATGGAAATATCCATCCGGGGATAAAATGCTGCGGCAGATATTATATTTCTGATCTCCTGAAGCGTCCCAATGACGAAGGTACTCTGGCACTCCTCCTATAATTCCATAAACCTCCACCTTCTGTTTTAATGTGTAATTGGGAAAATAACCTGCCATATCTAAAAACTGCAGTTCATGAAGCTTGATCATTCCGCTGAATTTTTTTACGGCTTTCCCCAGCAATCCCGGCAATTCCTGCTCTACCCAGGAAACGTTGCCGGAACACAAGAGAATCAATACCGGACCTGGATAAAGTTTCTTATCCTTTAGTTTTATCACACTTTCCAGAAACTGCACATCCTTTTTCACAATATGCTGAAATTCCTCAATCACCAGTACCAGCTTGCTGCCGTCCCCGCTCTTGACCCGCTTAAAATAAGTATCATAACTTTCTTCCGCTACAGATACCTGGTAATATTCTGCAATTTCACTCCTCATTCGGCTTTTCTGCGCCTTTGCCGATACTTCTGGCGCATAATAATAAAAACTTTTCTTCTCTCTGCAAAATTCCTGTACCAATTGTCTGCCCCGATTGTCTCTTCGTCCGTACAGCACCAGAATCTGATTACCGCTTTGCCTATATAACTGCTCTAAGTAATGCAGTTCCGCTTTTCTACCTGTCATAGCTGTATGTCCTTTCTCCTGCCATGCATTTTTTCTCATTTCATACTATCATGATTTAACTTTTTTCGCAATAGAGATATCTTTATTCCTTTATCTTACTGGATTCCGTAATATACCGTTTTTATCATTCCTTTCGCTTCTCACAAGACATAAACAAATTATGAAAAATATTGTACCCCTCCACTCTCTGTTTTATAATTCTTATACGGAATACCAATACATTGCAGAACATGGAAGGATGAGTAGCAAATCTAGTCTTTATTTAGTACGGCAAAAATAATTATTACCTCTATAAACAGAGGTACCTTGCAGAATATGACAGTACCAAATGGCACACATTTCTGCAAGGTATCTTTATTTATCTTTAAAACTGGAAAAAATTGCATTAACCGATTTCTCCCTGTTTTTCTTCTTCCCTGATTCAATATTTTGCTATAAATTCACTCATCGTCATAATCTCCGGGTACTCTGTTTCCACCACCCGCAAATCCTTATCCCCAGTTATCAGTATATCAATATTTTCCAAAATGGCAATGGCAAGAATTGGAGTATCCTTACTGTCCCTTACCGCAGGAAAATCTTCCAAATTTAAGTCCTTTGGAGTGCAGACCAATTCAAACGGCAATTCATAGAAAAACTGCTCCAGAATCTTTTTTCGTTCTGGAAACTTTCTGTCTACCACAAGCCGCAGTTCCTCAATCAAATAGTCACACAACACAATCCGGTTCCCAAGTCCTACCTGTCTGGTAAATTCCCTCGTCACTCCAGAGGGAAAGAAGATGATGAAAATCAGAATATTCGTTTCCAGCATAATTCTCATCTGTTATCTGCCTCTACGCTCTTCCCGGATTTCCCTCACATAATCTTGCATCTTTTGTTCCTGTATATACTTCCTGTATTATCACAGTTTTGTCATAATAGCCCTTAATATTTCTAATCTGTTTGTCAATGCCCTGCTGTTTTGTACTTATCCGACAATATCCATACATGTAAGCAACGCCCTCTCCTTCAGTATCTATTACCAATAACTTTTGATACCATTTCTATATACATTACTTTTAATACTACTATATACATTAGAAATATGCTCTATATCCCCATTGACAAATAGTACTATATATGATACAAAAAAACTAATTGAAAAAAATGAAGCAACAGCCAAACGGAATACGGTCTGAAGAAATAGACAAAGTTTTAGCCGCATATGGCTACGTTTCAGCAAGGCAAAAAGGAAGCCACAAGCATGATCTGAATAAAGAAACTGGGGATTTGATAACAATAAAACAAGAAAATCCATAAAAAAGCTTATGTTGTTGATGTGCTGAATAGGATAGGGGAATAATCCCCTTATCCTGACATAATACAGCAAGCGGAAAGGGCATGAAAGCATGGAAGTTAAGGATTATATGAGATTGCCCTATACAAGATTAGTGCAGGAAATGAATGATGAAAGCGGACACTATTTCTATGGCAGAATTTTGGAACTTGACGGATGCCAAAGTACCAGTGATACTCTTGAAGGATTATATGAAAGCCTTAATGAAGCACTGGAAGGATATATTGAAATAAAGATAGAAAATAATCTTCCTATACCAATTCCAGAGGCACCAAATAATTTCAGTGGAAAATTTGTTGTAAGGCTTCCAAAATCTTTGCATCAAAGATTAGCCATTGAAGCGGAAAAAGAGAGTGTAAGTCTTAATCAGTTGGCATTATACAAATTGGCACTTTAGTAAATATACATATAAGACGAGTTTGTCAGAGTGTGTCTGAAAATCTGTGTAAATAAGTTGTCTGAAAATTTTCTTTGGACTGCCTAATTACTTTGCTCAAAATGCCGGAAACCAGTCAAGGCAAGGGTTTCAGCCTTTACGGGCTTTGGTATTTTGATAAAATTCATTATGGAAGTCCAAAAGACTTACACACATAAGCTAACACTCACGAAAATTATTTCTCTTATAATACCGCTGCCATTCTTGAATATGTCCAGAATACCATTTTAGAGCATTTAAAAGATTATTCCTTGCTGTCTGGCACAATATTCTAAGTATAAGGAATAACTGTTACATAAAACCGTATTAGAGGTATCTGTCAAAAGCAGATACCCTTTTCTTTATCTCAAATTTATGCGCTTCCTCATGTGTGCTACCTGTGCGTTACTTGTATGCTACGCAGAGAATTTAAGGGCTCCCGCCGACAACTCACGTCAACGGAAACCCTTATAAATACGCTATTTCTTAGAACTTACCAGCCTTTGCCGCTTCCTCAATGGAAACTGCCACTGCAACAGTAGCGCCTACCATTGGATTATTACCCATTCCGATCAGACCCATCATTTCCACATGAGCTGGAACAGAAGAAGAACCTGCAAACTGTGCATCAGAATGCATACGTCCCATAGTATCTGTCATACCGTAAGAAGCCGGCCCTGCCGCCATGTTATCCGGATGAAGAGTACGTCCTGTACCGCCGCCGGATGCAACAGAAAAGTATTTCTTGCCCTGCTCGTTGCATTCTTTCTTATATGTACCTGCTACCGGATGCTGGAAACGTGTGGGGTTGGTGGAGTTACCTGTAATAGATACGCCAACATTTTCATGATGCATAATTGCAACGCCTTCCTGAACATCATCAGCGCCATAACATTTTACTGTAGCACGAAGTCCGTTAGAATATGCTTTTTCATACTCCACATTTAATTTTGCTTCCTTGTAGTCATATTTTGTCTCTACAAAAGTAAATCCGTTAATACGTGAAATAATCTGAGCCGCATCTTTTCCAAGACCATTCAGGATAACGCGCAGAGGCTTCTGGCGCACCTTATTTGCCTTCTCAGCAATACCGATTGCTCCCTCTGCTGCTGCAAAAGATTCATGTCCAGCCAGGAAACAGAAGCATTCTGTCTCTTCTTCCAGCAACATTTTACCAAGATTACCATGTCCAATACCTACTTTTCTATGGTCTGCCACAGAACCTGGAATACAGAACGCCTGAAGACCTTCTCCGATAGCTGCCGCTGCATCTGCCGCTCTTTTTGCACCTTTCTTGATTGCAATTGCTGCGCCTATTGTATATGCCCAACATGCATTTTCAAAACAAATCGGCTGGATCTTCTTAACCTGCTCGTATACATCAAGCCCAGCATCTTTGGTAATCTTCTCAGCTTCTTCCACAGAGCTGATTCCATAACTGTTTAATACAGAATTGATCTGGTCAATTCTTCTTTCATATGATTCAAATAAAGCCATTGTATTCGTTCTCCTTTCCTACTCTTCTCTTGGGTCAATGATCTTAGCTGCATCCGCTACACGGCCATACTGCCCTTTTGCCTTCTCCCATGCAGTGTTTGGATCATCGCCTTTTTTGATGAAGTCAGTCATTTTTCCAAGGCTCACGAACTGATAACCAATGACTTCATTGTCTGCGTCAAGTGCAATGCCCGTTACATATCCTTCTGCCATTTCCAGATAACGAACACCCTTTTCCTTTGTTGCATACATGGTTCCAACCTGAGAACGAAGTCCTTTTCCTAAATCTTCCAGACCAGCGCCCACTGCAAGTCCGTCGTCAGAGAATGCGCTCTGGGTACGGCCATAAACGATCTGTAAGAACAACTCTCTCATAGCAGTATTGATTGCATCACAGACAAGGTCTGTATTTAATGCCTCCAGAATGGTCTTGCCCTGCAGAATTTCTGCCGCCATAGCTGCAGAATGAGTCATTCCGGAACATCCGATGGTCTCAACCAAAGCTTCTTCAATTACACCATTTTTTACATTCAGAGAAAGCTTGCAGGCGCCCTGCTGGGGAGCACACCAGCCCACACCGTGTGTAAAACCAGAAATATCTTCAATTTTCTTGGAATGAACCCATTTTCCTTCTTCTGGAATTGGAGCGGGTTCATGTTTTGCGCCCTTAGCTACAGGACACATGTTTTCGACTTCCTTAGTGTAAATCATTTTAAGACTCCTTTCAATACATACAAATTTTATCATGTTAAAAACATTGACATGTATTTAACATACCTAAACATATTTAATCATATTTTGCCAAAATAGTCCAGCGTTTTCCATAGAAATTTTCATCCCATTTACATCAGCGTTATGATTCCCATAAGTCTTTGAGCGTCAGCTCCTTCCAGGCAGCTTCTGCTTCATTCCGCGTACAGAGCGCTATCCAATATTCTCCCAGCCGTTTCTGCACAAAATGCCCTGTCTGCGAGCAGGAAATTTCCTGTACAGATCCTGCATCCCGAATAGAAAACTCTGCATTTTTTAAAGGAAAATACATGCCCTGGCCAGTCATTTTAATGAAACTTTCCTTTAACGTCCACAACTGAAAAAACCTCTCTCTCGTCTCTTCTTCCCGATGTTCCCCGGACTTTCCCCAAATATAAGCAAGTTCACTTTCTGTACAGCACCGTTTTGCTACCGCAGGCCTGACCGCACGGATCTGTTCTGCGTCCACGCCGGTTTCCTGATTGGAAAGCGCGCAGACCACCAGTCCCGCCGTATTACTTACATTAAAGTAAAGCCCCTCCTGTCCCGCCCACAATGGTTTCCCATGCAGACCTTTCTTCACCTGAGTCGGTTGAAACGCCAGTCCAAATTGATCCTCAAACCCATATGCCAGCATTAGTTCTGCGATTTTGCGCTGGTATTTCTTATATTCTTTCCATGGCCTTTCTCCGGCGGGACAAAACGTATAATAAACTACTGTCTGGTATTCCATTCACGTTACCTTCCTTTCACGTTTCATTACTGCCAGAAAATATAGTTCTCCACGCCAGTGTGTTGACCGAATTATATCTGGCGAAACTCCGCAGAATATTCGCTCATCTGCAAGACACTAGTCCAGACGAGAATTGCAGCAAGATAAACCAGTACTCCCACCGCCATAAAAAGAGGCATACCGCACACCAGGCCAGAACCAAGAGTAATCGTTAGTTCCAGCACATGCACCCAGACCGGAGCAGGATAGAGGCATACTGCAACCGCCGCCTCCAAAATCAGCACCACGCCAACCAGCAGCGGCTGCAATTGAAATGCAAACACTCCCAGCAAAACAGCTGTCAAAGCCACTGCCGCAGACATGATAAGCATTCTGTAAAAATTTTTCTTCCTTCTTCTCTCCTGCTCCTTATACCTTAAAATTTCTTTGTGGTTATCACTTCTTATAAACTCAGCAATTTCCACAAATTCCAAACTCTGATCGTTTCCAGCAGATTCATTCTTCATCCTTAGTTCCTCCATTTATATTATCAGGTCAATTCTCCGCGCGCTCATTCCTGCGCGTCCTGTCACGCAGTGACATGTTCCATTTGCGTACGCATATTATTTATTATTTTACAGAATAATAAAAGCGCCTTCTCACCATCCCGTGAAAAGGCACTCTCCCAATCAGCCAAAGAAGGGACTCGAACCCTCGACCTACGCATTACGAATGCGACGCGCTACCAACTGCGCCACTTTGGCATGGATATTAACAAATCCTTTATTATTATATCCATTTTATGTTTAATTTGCAAGACCTTTTTTTATTTTTTTCTCAAATTTCTCTATTGACATTTTTTGTATTCAATTTATAATATATTTTGTTTATTATTATTAAACTTAAAAATCATTATTAGCTTTATTCTACCAATACTATACTTAAAGTTTACTTTTTAGTTCCGGCGGCGCTGTCTGTCTCCCGGAACGGCGCCAAAGGAGGCCTGCCTATGGATATCGGACACCGCATGAAAGAACTGCGCATTCAATATGGACTGACTCAGCAGGAGCTTGCTGACCGCAGCGAACTGTCCAAGGGCTTTATTTCCCAACTGGAACGAAATCTCACTTCTCCTTCTGTGGGAACACTGCTGGACATTATTCAATGTCTTGGCACTACCCCGGCAGAATTTTTCACAGATCAGGAACCGGAACAACTCGTATTCCGGCAGGAGGATTACTTTATCAAAGAACGAAAAGAGCTTCACCATCAGGTAAAATGGCTCATTCCCAATGCGCAGAAAAATGCCATGGAGCCGGTACTGATGACTCTTGCCCCGCATGGCGTCTCTGAAATTCAGCTTCCGCATGAAGCAGAGGAATTTGGCTATGTATTAAAAGGCAGTATTAAACTCTTTTTCGGTCCCCGCTCTTTTACCGTAAAACAGGGGGAATCTTTTTATTTTAAAGCGGAAAAAAAACATTCGATAGAAAATTGCAGCGGCAGGGAGGCGGTTATACTCTGGGTTTCCACTCCCCCAAGCTTTTAGGAGGACAGCCATGAGCAAACGACTCATTGACTTACAGCATATCACAAAATCCTTTGATGGAGATACGATATTAGATGATTTAAATTTATATATCCGGGAAAATGAATTTCTCACACTTTTAGGGCCTTCCGGCTGCGGCAAAACTACCACGCTGCGGATTATCGGAGGATTTGAAACCCCGGACCAGGGAACGGTGGTTTTTGACGGCAAAGACATCACAAACCTTGCCCCGAACCAGCGGCAGTTAAATACGGTCTTTCAAAAATATGCATTGTTCCCGCATATGTCTATCGCACAAAACATTGCTTTCGGGCTAAAAATACGCAAAAAGAGCAAAGCTTACATTGATGATAAAATCAAATACGCCCTGAAGCTGGTAAATCTGGAAGGCTTCGAAAACCGCAGTATAGATTCTTTAAGCGGCGGCCAACAGCAGCGGATCGCCATCGCCCGCGCAATCGTTAATGAACCAAAAGTGCTGCTTTTGGATGAGCCTTTAGGCGCACTGGATTTAAAACTGCGCCAGGATATGCAGTACGAGCTGATCCGCCTCAAAAACGAACTTGGCATCACATTTATATATGTAACCCACGATCAGGAAGAAGCGCTGACCATGTCTGATACCATTGTAGTAATGAATCAGGGCTATATTCAGCAAATCGGCACGCCGCAGGATATTTATAATGAACCTGTCAATGCCTTTGTTGCCGACTTTATCGGTGAAAGCAATATTATCAACGGCCTGATGCTGAACGACCGCCTGGTGCAGATCCTGGACGTAAAATTCCCGTGCGTGGACGAGGGCTTCGGCTGCAATACTCCGGTGGATGTGGTAATCCGCCCGGAAGATGTGGAATTGGTTGCCCCGGAAAACGGTATGCTGGAAGGGGACGTAATTTCCCTGATTTTCAAAGGCGTCCACTGGGAAATGGAAGTTCTTGCCAACGGTTATGAATGGCTGGTGCAAACTACCCAGATGCATCCGGTGGGCGCCCATGTCGGAATCAGGGTCGACCCTTTTAATATCCAGATTATGAACAAACCGGAATCTAATGACGAAAGGGCGGTGGAATTAAATGCGTAAACTGAAACGGCAGCTTCTCGCCGGGCCTTATATTTTATGGATGACAGGATTTATTCTGCTCCCGATTGCGATGGTTTTGTACTATGCATTCACCACCACCGGAGGCAGCTTTACATTATTAAATGTTTCTTCCATCGCTTTTTCCGTACATTTCAAAGCGTTGATATTGTCCTTAAAGCTTGCCCTAATATGCACCGTTATCTGTCTGATTCTGTCTTATCCTCTGGCTATGATTTTAAACAGGATGAAGACAAAAAGTCAGGGATTTATTGTATTTATTTTTATTTTGCCTATGTGGATGAACTTCATGCTGCGCATTCTTGCCTGGCGGATGCTTCTTTCCAACAACGGCATTATAAATTCTCTTTTGGAAACACTGGGACTTCCCATGATTAATATTTTAAATACCCCCACCGCCGTGGTTTTTTGTATGGTATATGATTTTCTGCCTTTTATGATTCTTCCCATCTATAACGCGATGGCGCGTATTCAGCCGGATATCATTGAAGCCGCAAAAGATCTGGGCGCCGGCAATGCGACCATATTTTTTAAAATTATTGTTCCGCTCACCATGTCCGGCGTTATCAGCGGCATCATTATGGTATTTGTGCCTGCGCTGACCTCTTTTGCGGTCTCCGACCTTCTGGGCGGCGGGAAAGTGCTGCTGATTGGAAATGTCATAGAGCAGGCGTTTATGCAGGAATATAACTGGAACCTGGGTTCCGGACTTTCGTTTGTGCTGATGATCTTTGTGATCGCCAGCATGGCACTGATGAATTCCCGCGGAGACGAAACCGGCGCCGGTGTATGGTAAGCCCGGATCACTCTGCTGAAAGGAGACAACACAAATGATTCGAAAATCTGCGGAACGGATTTATCTATTTCTGATCTTTTTATTTTTAT
>Ga0224741_10140_pt1 | contig 12801 bp, 5 predicted proteins | sample LIM_E_Water_Pos_FD_161629 | JGI IMG/M metagenome (GOLD analysis project Ga0224741, IMG submission 161629) | Enriched cells from gastrointestinal tract of the lab mouse from Pacific Northwest National Laboratory (PNNL), Richland, Washington... | ecosystem: Host-associated > Mammals > Digestive... | reverse complement strand
AGGGCAGAAGAGTTCCGGTCGGCATGCCGGGAGAACTGTGTATTTCCGGCGTCCATGTATCCCGGGGGTACCTGAACCGCCCGGAAAAAACGGCGGAGGTCTATGGTGACAATCCATATAGCAATTTGCCGGAATATAGCAGGATTTACCATACCGGTGATATCGTGCGTTATCTGCCGGACGGCAATATTCAGTTTATCGGCAGACGGGACGGGCAGGTGAAGATCCGCGGCTTCCGCATCGAGCTGACCGAGGTGGAAGAAATTATCCGTCGTTTCCCAGGGATTAAAGACGCTACGGTGGCAGCGTTTGACGAGACATCGGGTGGGAAATACATCGCCGCTTATGTGGTTTCGGACGAAGAAGTTGATGTGGATGCGATGAATGCTTTTATCGAGGAGAGCAAACCGCCATATATGGTTCCGGCAGTGACAATGCAGATTGATAAGATTCCGTTGAATCAGAACCAGAAAGTGAATAAGCGTGCGCTGCCTATGCCGGAGCGCAGGCAGGAAGATTTAGTGACGCCTGAGGGAGAAGTGCAGCAGAAGATTTTTGACTGCATAGCAGAAGTCATTGGACATCGGGAATTTGGCGTAAATTCAGATATCTATAAGGCGGGGCTGACCTCGATTGGCGCAGTCAGGCTGAACGTGCTGCTGTCAGATGCCTTTGAGGGCGCAGTCATCCGCAACAAGGATTTAAAAGAGCATGACACGGTAGAGAAATTAGAAAAATTCCTGGCGGGCAGCAGCCGCAAAGAGACGTTTGAGAAACGGGAAACATATCCGCTGACACAGACGCAGAATGGTATTTTTGTAGAGTGCGCAGCCAACCCGGGAAGCACGATTTATAATATTCCTTTCCTGTTTTGCCTGGGAGAGAATGTAGATTTACAGCGTTTGAAGAAGGCGGTCGAGGAGACAGTAGAGGCGCATTCTTATATTAAGACGACGCTAATGCTGGATGATAACGGCGATATCTGGCAGAAACGCAATGATGATTTGCCGTTTGAAGCTGAGATATGCGAAGAGCTGCATAAGGAAGAACTGGTGAAACCATATCAGATCCTTGGCGACAGGCTGTTTCGTATACAATTATTTGATACGCCGGAAGGGAAATATCTCTTCCTGGAATTCCATCATATTATCAGCGATGGCGAGTCCTGCGGTATTTTCCTCCGCGATATGAATGAGGCGTATGACGGGAAATCGCCGGAGAAGGAGAAGTTCAGCGGTTATGAGGCTGCGCTCGTAGAACAGAAAGCGCTGCAAGGACAGGAGTATACCCTTGCCAGACAATATTACGACGGTATTTTTAAGGGCTGCGACACCGATTTCCTTCCAGCTAAAGACCATAGGGAGGAGACGCCTGGGCTTGGCTTGTATCAGAGAGCGGATCAGGCTGATCTGGAAGCGCTGAGGCAGTTCTGCACCGGGCAGAAGGTTACTTTAAATACGTTGTTTACAGCGGCGTTTGGATTTGTGACGGGACGTTATGTATATAAAGATGAGGCAGTTTTTACGACCATATATAATGGCAGAAATGATTCCCGGCTGTCATCCACCATCAACATGCTGGTGAAGACGCTGCCGGTTTACTGTAATCTGGAGGGGGAAAAAGAGATTAGCTCTTACCTGAAAGAGACCGGGGAACAGTTGATGAACAGCATGAATGCCGATATTTATTCGTTTGCGGAAATCAGCAGGGCTTACGGTATCAAAGCGGATATCATGTTTGCGTTCCAGGGCGACAGCTTCCTGTTTGATACGATTGCCGGGGAGAAAGCCGTCAGAGAGGAGCTTTCCTTAGACACGGCGAAGGCGCCGTTGTCCATAGACGTAATGGTAAATGAAAATGAGATCTGCTATCAGGTGGAATACCGCAGTGATCTGTATGAGGAACGCACGATTGCCGGGCTGGTTGACAGTCTTGCAGTGGCAGTGCAGGAATTCCAGGATAAGAAGCAGTTAAAGGAAGTCTGTATGGTAAGCCAAAGCGCGCGCCGTGAACTGGATCACTACAATAAGACAGAGTATGCGGTGGAGCAGACCACGGCAAACGTATTGTTTGAGCGGCAGGCTGCACTTTATCCGGATAAGACGGCGGTGATTGCCTGTGGCAGGAGCCTGACGTTTTGTGAACTGAATGAGAATGCCAATAAGATTGCAAACCATTTAATTGAAATGGGATTATCCATCGAGCAGATGGTAGGCGTGATGCTGCCGAGGACCGTGGATGTCTATGCGGCAAGGCAGGGAATCATGAAAGCGGGCGGCGCATTCCTGCCCATAGACCCCGAATATCCGGATGAGCGTATCAGCTATATCCTGGAAGATTCCAGGGCGGAATTTGTGCTGATGCCCGCAGAGATTGTAAAAGAGCGGAAAAAGCTGCTTGAACACCTGTCTGCCAAAGTGCTGATTCTCGAGGAACTTTTGGAAAAGGATGGCAATACCGGCAATCCTGAGGTGGATATACGCCCGGAGAACCTGTGTTACTGCATTTATACTTCCGGCTCTACCGGAAAGCCGAAGGGCGTCATGATTGAGCACCGGAATCTGGTGAACTATGTGGATGATAACCCCTACAATATAGAGGCGCAGTCTTATGTATACAACGCCACGGTATCGCTGGCATTTGCGGCGATTACCTTTGACGTTTCCATTTTGGAGGAATGTATCCCGCTGTACCACGGCATTACTGTCTGCATGGCAAACGAAGAGGAAATCCACAATCCGCTTGCGCTTTCCAGACTGATCCTGGAAAATGGCGTGGATATGATGACCTGTACACCCTCATTTTTAATCAATATTATCGACATGCCGGAGATGAAGAAAGCATTGTCGCAGATTAAAGTCTTTAACGTGGGTGCGGAGGCATTTCCGGAGGCGCTTTATGACAAAATTATGGCTCTGGGAACCAACCCTATTACCTTTAATGGCTATGGGCCGACTGAGACGACGATTGGCTGCGCCTTCGACCAGGTGAGCGGGGATAAGATTACGATTGGCAAGCCGATGGCAAACATTAAGATGGTAATGATTGATAAGTACCGCAATCTGCTTCCCGCCGGCGTACCGGGCGAGCTTTTGATTATTGGAGACGGCGTCGGCAGGGGCTATGTGGGCAAGCCAGAGATGACAGCGGATAAATTCATTCAGTTTGAGGGCATGAATGCTTACCGCAGCGGCGATCTGGCGAAATGGAACCACCATGGCAAAATTGAATTTATGGGACGCATGGATAATCAGGTGAAACTGCGCGGGCTGCGTGTGGAGCTGGATGAGATTGAAAATGTTATGAATCAGTATCCCACAGTCAAATCCAGCGTAGTGCTTGTAAAAGAAAAAGATTCCAATCAGTTCCTGTGCGGTTACTTTGTGGCCGAGAGCCAGGTGGAGAAGCAGAATCTGACCTGCTTTATGCAGAAATATTTAACGCCTTATATGGTGCCGAGCGTGCTCATGCAGCTTCCGGAGCTGCCGCTTACCAATAACGGCAAGGTCAATAAGCGCGCCCTGCCGGAGCCGGAGTACACAGTGGACAATAAGAATTATGTGAAGCCGCACACAGAACTGCAGCGTAAATTATGTGAAATCTTTGAGATGGCTCTCGGCGTGGATCAGATCGGCATCGAGGATGATTTCTTTGAACATGGCGGCACGTCCCTGTCAGCGTCCAAAGTGGCGATGAAGTGCATGAGCGCAGGCATTCAGGTAGCGTATGCTGACTTGTTCGAGTACAAGACGCCTTTGGAACTGGAACGCCATATCCAGAAGCAGCAGGGCGGGAGCGCTGCCGCAGGAGGAGAGGAAAAGAGCGGTGAAGGACAGAGCGCCTTAGAGCAGGTATTAAGCCGCAATGTGACAGCGCATGTGGACGAGATTGCTCCATCTGCACTCGGCAATGTCCTGCTTACAGGTGCAAATGGCTTCCTGGGAGCGCACATCTTAAAGAACATGATAGACAATGAGGATAATGTGATATACTGCCTGATGCGCAGGGGAAAAGCTTCCACCCTGGAGAAACGGTTAAAGAGCATGCTGGTGTATTATTTCAGCAATCCCTATGAGGAATTATTCGGCAGCCGGATCCAATTAATTGAAGGCGATATCACGGACGCTGCCAAGGTAGAAAGCCTTCAGCAGTACGACTTTGTCCGGGTTATTAATTGTGCGGCGTGTGTGAAGCATTTTTCAGCAGATGATACTTTGGAGCGGGTGAATTATCAGGGCGTTTTGAATCTGATTGATTTGTGTAAAAAGACGGAGCGCGAGTTGATTCAGATTTCCACGGTGAGCGTTGCCGGGGAAAATGTGGGCGGCAAATTCCCACAGGAGAAGAAGATGTACGAGAGTGAACTTTACTTTGGACAGAGCCTTTCCAACAAGTATATTGATACGAAGTTCCGTGCAGAAAAGGCTGTCTTAGAGGCAGCATCACAGGGCATGAAGGGCAAGGTCATCCGTGTGGGGAACCTGATGAGCCGCATCAGTGACGGTGAATTCCAGATCAACTCTGTGACGAACGGATTTATGCGCACCCTGCGCGGTTATGTGGCGCTTGGCAGGTTCCCGGTGTCCATGCTGGATATGCCGACAGAATTTTCACCGATTGATTCTACGGCGGAGGCGATTGTCAAATTGTCTGCGGTTGAAGGTGAATTTACGGTATTCCATGCTTATAGCAGCTATTTAGTCCAGATGGCGGATGTAATAGAACAGATGAATGAGTCGGGTATTCTTGTGGAGACGGTCAGTGATGAGGATTTTGAGCAGGCGCTTTTGGCAGCTTTGGAGGATGAAAAGAACAATGAGCTGATCTCCGGTCTGATTGCCTATGCATCCAGCGACGCGGATCATAGCGCCGTCTACATAGATTCGGACAATCGTTTCACTACCAAAGCCTTGTACCGCCTCGGGTTTAAGTGGCCGATGCCGGACAGCGTTTATCTTAAAAATGCGCTGACGGCTCTTGAAACATTGGGATTTTTTGATGGAAGGTTATAATCAACAGCGCAGCCAGCCGAACAGTTACAGGAGGGTTCTATGGAAAGAAATGCGTTTTTAATAAATAAAAAAATTCATCAGTATATTCTGCCAGGGGTGCTGATGACAGTTGCAATGCAGCTTGGCAATGTGGTGGACGGCATGATTGTCGGGAACCTCCTGGGAGCGGAGGCGATGGCGGCGATTGAAATTTCCATGCCGGTGTTGTTACTGCTGCAGATGGCGGCTTTGATGCTTGCTATGGGCGGCGCGGCTGAGACGGCGGTATTTCTTGGTAAACGGGACATGGAAAAAGCCAGCGGGGTGTTCACTGCCTCGCTGGCAGCCGGGCTGGCAATATCTGTGTTTTTTGCGCTGTTTGCGCCAGTCCTGCCGGAACCTGCAGCCAGGCTGCTTGCCGGAAACAGTGATCTGGCTGCGCTTGCCGAGCCGTATATTATGGTGAATGTTGCGGGAATCCCGATTCTGACAGTCGCTATTATTTTTTGTTATTTCATGAATGCAGATAACCATCCGCAGTTGGGGAGCGCGCTTTTTATCATTGCCAATGCAGTAAACCTGGTTCTGGATTTTGTGTTTATCCGGAGCTTTCATATGGGTATGGCAGGCAGCGCGCTGGCTACGGTGATTGGTTATCTGGCTGGCATGGCGCCGGTGGTAATTTATTTTCATTCCAAACAGCGGATGCTGCGCCTGCGGAAACTGGATAAAAAAGCGTTCCATTATGTGAGCATTTCCATGAAGGCAGGTATTCCCAGCGCAGCGTTTACGCTGATGTCTGCGCTGAAGTCTGTGATTATCAATTCTGTGATTGTGCGTATTTTGGGAAATGGCCCTATGGCAGTCTATTCTGTCTGCGCCAATGCTGTGCTGATTGCGGAATTGTGTGTGGGAGGAATTATTGGACTGGTCCAGAACATTGCGGGAATTCTCTATGGGGAACGTGATTATTATGGCATACGTACCCTCTGTAAGAGAGTTCTCACCTACAGCTACATAGCGATCGTTATCTTGATGATGATATTTTTTGCCGTTCCCGGGTCGATTGCCGGGTTGTTTGGAATCACAGAGGGCGGTCTGCTTACGCTCTGTGAGACGGCGCTGCGTATATTTGCCTGCAGCTTTCCCTTCTATGTGTATAATAAGTTCCTGATGTCCTACTACCAGACAATTTTACAGCCGGGGCTGTCCACGATGGTGACGGTGCTGCAGGGATTTGTGGTGATCGTGCCGCTTACTCTGACAGGGATTTTCTTCTGGGGGTTTCCCGGGGTATGCCTGATGGCAGTGGTAAGCGAAGCCGTTACAATTTTTCTGGCTATAGTTTGGCGGATTGTGGGTCAGCGCAGGGGGAGGTTTGAACCGGGAGGCGTTTATATGCTGCCGCAGATTACGGATGAGAAGTCTTTAGATTGTTCCGTTGAGAATAATCTGGAGGAGGTGATTGCTTTTCGGGAAAAGCTGTTTGTATTTTGTGCAGACAATCACATAAGTGAACGGGATGCCTCGATTCTTGGGGTTGCCGTGGAGGAGATTGCTGCCAATATTGTGCAGTATGGCTATCGCGGCGGTAAGAGGAATTATATGGACATCAGTTTTACCATACAGGATGAGAAATATATTCTGCGAATCCGCGATGACGGTATTCCGTTTAATCCGTTGGACTATGTTCCGCAGGAAGAAACGGAAGTGACGGTGGGAGGAATTGGCCTGCTGAAAAAAATCACCTCGGATTTCCAATATATGCGGGCGCTGAACCTGAATAACACAGTGATCGAGCTGAATATCCGGAAGAATTAAGATTTATCCCTAAATAGATATCAATTGTCCCGAACTGCACAGTTTGCAAAAATATTTTGTTAATATGGTATGGGGGGATGGCGCCAGAGGCGCTTTTGACACCCTGATTTTATGAAAAATAAGAAAGGAGAAATACAATATGAAAAAACCAGTTTTTACAGGATTGTCACATGTATGCATTTTCGTGGATGACGTGATGGAGGCGTTTCAATACTATGAGAGGATTTTGGGCGCTGTTCCCAACCAGCATATTCCCCATTGGAAGAACAAAGGTTTTTTTCAGGCGGGAGGTTTTATAGAAGAGGCAGAAGAAGGGGATGTTTCTATTGGCTTTATGGATGTGCCGGGAACGAAGTTTACCATTGAACTGATGTGCTACCACAATCCGAAGGGGCGGCAGGAACCCGTGATTTTTAAAGCCAATGATATCAGCGGAGCCAGGCATGTGGCGTTAAAAGTCATCAATATCGAGGAGGCTTTTGAATACATAAAGGCGCAGCCGGACGTAACTTTGATTAATACCACAGAAGATTACCAGGTTTACCAGATCAGCAAGACATTGCCGTCAGATTTTTACTATTTTGATGAAGCGAAAGAGAAGGACGCTGAGGGTAAACAGAAAGCGGCGGATATTTTGGGCAATACCAAATATTTTTACTTTATTGATAAGTATGGACTGCAATGGGAATTTGAGCAGGGGCATACAGATATTGGAGATTAAGGAGTGAAGGATATGGATATTATGGAGAACTTAAATGGAAACCAGTTATGCATTTCTCTGGAGGGAAGGCTGGACACAACGACTGCGCCGCAGCTTGAAAAGGTTCTTGCGGACAGATTGGAGGGATTGACGGAACTGGTATTTGACATGAGCGCGCTTGACTATCTGTCATCGGCGGGGCTGCGCGTCCTTCTGGGAGCACAGAAGCGGATGAACAAGCAGGGAAGCATGAAGGTCATGAATGTGAACGAAACGATCATGGAGATTTTTGAAGTGACCGGATTTGCCGATATCCTTACAATCGAGTCGTAGCCTGGCATATGTTTGGAGATGCCATTATGAGAAATGAGAGCGTATGAGTGAGCAGACATCTTCCATTTCACTGGAACAGAATGAGCAATTTCTGAAAAAGGCATATGGGAAGGCATTGATTCCCTGTATGCTGTCCATTTTAAGCGGCAATATTAATATTCTTGCAGACGGCATCCTTGTCGGGCAGCGGCTCGGGGCGGATGCCTTAGCTGCAATTAATTTCAGTTTACCGGTCTACCTTGTCCTGTGTATTGCCGGTTCTTTTATAGTTTCGGGGACTGCCATCTGCGCGGCAGGGGCTATTGGCAATCATCAGGGCAAAAAGGCGCAGGAACTTTATAAGATGTCGGTTTTCTGGTGCGTGTTTATTTCGGCAGTGGTTACGGCGGCGGGACTCTTATGCATCAAACCTCTGGCAGGCCTGCTGTGTTCCCAGGAGGCGGTATCGCCTCTGGTGATGGAGTATACCGGCGTGACCCTTGCCGGAGCATTGCCCAGAATCCTGATTTACATTCCCTTCTGGTATCTGAGGCTGGATGGGAGGAATCGGCAGGTCACATGGATGATGCTTGTGATGGGCGCGGGAAATGTGATGCTGGACGTGTTATTTTTGTATGTCTTTGACATGGGCGTGTCCGGGGCTGCGTTTGCCAGTGTTATGGCGACGGCGGTCTCCTGTCTGCTGGGCTTTGTCTGGCTGTGCGACAAAAAGAGCAGTTTTTCTTTGGGTATGCGTGTTAATTGCAGGGACGTTTCCTTTGTGTGCATTGCCAAGGCGGGCAGCCCGTCCGCCTTGAATAATCTGTTTCAGACGCTGCGTGTTATGGTCGTAAATATATTACTTTTGCAAAATGGCGGCAGCGGGCTGGTAGCGGCGTTTACGGCGGTGAACTGTATCGGCGCATTTGAAGAGAGCGTAACTGGCGGCGTGCCGCAGGCAGCGTCTGCAATGCTGGGCGTTTACAGCGGAGAACATGACAATAAGAGCGCATGTCTGCTGCTGACAAGGCAAGTCAGAAGCGGCGTCCCCTATTGCCTGCTGTTTTCCATTGTGATTCTTGCTGGGGCAGATTTCATTGCGGGTGCATATGGACTGACAGATTCACTGAGATTTGCCTTTTTGTGCATGTCGTTTGGCATGATTCCTGCGCTGTGTAATTGTATTCTGTCGGGATACTATAATGTGTCGGGATACGCCATGTGGGCAAATGCAATTATTTTACTGCGTGTGTTTGTTATGCCGTGTGCAAGCCTGTTTGTGCTTTGCCGGCAGAGCTGCAGTCCCTGGTGGTTTTTATTTACAGGTGAAGTCCTCACGCTGCTTGTCTGGTTTGCGGCGACAGGCGTGTATCGTCATTTCCACAGGCGCTGCTCCCGTTTCCTGTTGATGGATCAGACGTTGGAAGAGACCGGCCGGGTTATTAATTTTTCGGTGCGGGGCAAGGAAGAGGATATCTGCGATGCCAGCAGTAAGATTACGGTGTTCTGTGAGGAAAACGGTATGCTTCCCGGACAGGTTATGCGCGTGAGCCTGGCGATGGAAGAAATGATGACGCTGATTCTGTCTGAAAATGGGGAAGAAGGTGTGGAATTTGATCTCCGGGTGTATTCTCTGGAGGGTGTGATCGGTATCCGCATCCGTTACAGCGGCAGGGAGTTCAATCCATTATGCCGCACAGAAGACAAAGGACAGACGGGCGCTGATGCGCTGGGGAAGGAAGCAGGGAATTGTGATATGTACATGGGAATCCGCATGATTGAGGATATGGTGGAGACGGCAATGTACCAGCGGACGTTTGGCATGAATACGATTCAGATTTACATATGACAGGAGACAGAGGAAAGTATGAAAACCAATTATGGAAAACTGGGGCGGGAATCTATGGATTCACTTAAGAGCACCTCAAAAAGGTCTGCGGAAGTGCAGATGCAGATACTCGCTGAACTCATGTACCGTAACCGTGAAACGGTATATGGCAGGAAATATGGTTTTGGGGCTATCGAGACGGCCGGGGAGTTCCAGAAAAAAGTGCCGCTTTGCACATATGGGGATTACGAGGATTACATCCTGCGGATGATTGCAGGCGAGGAAAAGGTTCTGACAGAAGAACCAGCCGTTTATTATTGTATCAGTTCCGGTACTACCGGGGATGCGAAGTATCTTCCGCTTACGGAGACAGATTTAAAGATTCAGTATACGTATGCATACGGCGTTCTTTTCGGCATGGTAAGAGAGTATTACCGGGATTTGCCGGAAAATGAAGTTTTTGGCAGGATTTTCCAGATCGGGGAGTTTGCAAAGACTTATATGGAAAATGGTACAATGAACGGCATCCGTTCCGGATGTATTTACCAGTGGCTGGACAGGGATGGGCAGTTTGACGCAGAGGATTACTGTGTGCCCAAGGAAGTATTGTTTCCGGATACGCTGGAAGATTTGTGCTATGTTAAGGTGCGGTTTGCATTGGCAGAGCCGGATCTTCGCGCCATACATGGCGTTTTTGTCAACCGGGTAGCAGGGGTTTTGGACTATATCTGGCGAAACTGGGAAATGCTGCTGAAGGATATGGAGTATGGAAGGGTGGATGAATGTGTGAGCCTGAGCCGCAGATGGAGGGAGTATGTAGAGAGAAAACTGCCGCCCAACCCTTTGCGGGCGGAACAGCTGCGCCTTCTTTCCCATGAGACGCTGCGTAAAGATCTCATTAAGAAAATTTGGCCCGGGGTCCGGTATGTGCTGGCAATTGGCGGGGAATCGTTTGCTTATTATACAGAAAAGATGCAGGAGTATGCGGGGGACATTCCCATACATCCTTATGCCTATGCGGCTTCGGAAGGAATTTTTGGCGTTGCAGAGAAGATGAATCAGACAAATCGTTATATTCTCTTTCCAGAGGCGGGATTTTTTGAGTTTATGCCGTTAAATAAGGAGCAGATGGAAGAACAACGGCCTTTATGTATGTGGGAGATTAGCATCGGTGAGCGGTATGAACTTGTGTTTACAAACCATTCTGGGCTGTACCGTTACTGTATGCAGGATGTGATAGAGGTTGTTGACTGGTATGAGCAGGCTCCCATCGTGCAGTTTTGTTACCGTAAAAATCAAGTGGTCAATATTGCCGGGGAAAAGAGCAACCAGGAGCAGCTTGCAGAGGCTGTCAGGCAGTTTGCGTTCCGTATGCGCTGTGAGATTACAGGATATTGTATACAGGAGGATCTGTCAGACGTATTGCCGCGTTATCAGTTGTATCTGGAATGCACGGATATCAATGGCTCAGGCGCAGAAGACATTTTAGATGACTGCCTGTGCCGTGTAAATTATGAATATCAGGGCTGCCGGAAGATGAATGAAATTGGCAAAGTTCGCATTTCCTATCTGCGTGCAGGCAGTTTTAGATGCTATGAGGAACAATTGGCGAAGAGTGGCAGGATGATGGGGCAGAACAAGCAGGTGTGCATTCTGGACACAGAGGAGAAGAAGCAGTTTTTTGCTGCCAGGGAGAATGATTCCAGGCAATATTGAGAAGTTCCTGATACTCCATCTGTCCGGTCATCAGCGCCGGCAGTCTGATGGCTGGCCGGACGGAGCGTTAACCGCCGGAATAATATCATAACAGGGCCAAACGCTGTTTGGGAAAGGAAGAAGTGGAATGAAAAAGAGGATTACCGGACTTACAGGAAAACTGACGCTCGGCATCATAATCTTCGGCATTTTGCTGGGGGTGATGATCAGCATAATTGGCTACCGGGAATTTACGTCTGTGTTAGAGCGGCAGTATAATGATTCGGCGTATGAGATCGCGGAGACTGCGGCAAATTACTTAAATCCAGATAAATTTGAAGAATATTTGTCCACAGGGGAGATGGATGATGAGTACCATGAGATTGAAAAACGGCTGGATGATTTGGTGGACGCCACGGACACGACATTGATTTATGTGGCGAAGGTTGACACTTCAGATTACCGGACGCTTACTTATATTTATGACGCGGTGAATTCCGCCAGCGGCTTTGACCGTTATCCTCTGGGCTATACGGCGGTTGGCGTGGATGAGAAGTATGTGAATAATGTGCGGGGGATCATTACCAGAGGCGAGCGTGCTACGGAATATCTTTATTCTTATTCGGAGGAATCCGGGGCGCATACGACGGCAGGCATTGCCATATATGATTCAAAAGGAGAAATTGTGGCAATCCTCGGCGTGGAGAAAGCGATGAGAAGACTGGAAAATGCCCGCAATACGTATGTGAAAGACGTGCTGCTTGGCGTTCTGGCCGCCGTCTGCCTGTTTCTGCTTGTGTATAGCATGTTTTTGTATCGGGAGGTCTTGCTGCCGATTCTTGCCGTCACGGACGAAGCCAAGCGTTTTGCAGATTCTAATACGCCCTCGGATAAGCTGTCCGCCATTAACAAGAATGATGAAATCGGCGTGTTGGCAAAGGCTGTGGGCAAGATGGAGACGGATCTTGTGGAATATATAGAAAACCTGACGATGGTCACGGCAGAGAAGGAGCGGATTGGAGCGGAGCTTTCCATTGCCACGCAGATACAGGCAGATATGCTGCCCGGAATTTTCCCGGCGTTTCCGGACAAACCGGAATTTGATATCTATGCCACAATGAATCCGGCAAAGGAAGTCGGCGGTGATTTCTATGATTTCTTCATGGTGGACGAGAGCCATCTGGCGGTTGTCATGGCGGATGTCTCAGGAAAAGGCGTGCCGGCGGCGCTGTTTATGGTGATTGGCAAGACCCTGATTAAGGAACATACCCAGCCTGGCAGGGATTTGGGCGAGGTGTTCACAAAGGTCAATGACCTCTTATGCGAGTCTAATAGCGAAGGATTGTTTATCACCGCCTTTGAAGGTGTGCTTGATCTTGTGAGCGGCGAGTTTACATTTGTCAATGCAGGTCATGAAATACCCTTTATCTGCAAAAAGGACGGCAGCTATGAGC
>Ga0224741_10139_pt1 | contig 12844 bp, 7 predicted proteins | sample LIM_E_Water_Pos_FD_161629 | JGI IMG/M metagenome (GOLD analysis project Ga0224741, IMG submission 161629) | Enriched cells from gastrointestinal tract of the lab mouse from Pacific Northwest National Laboratory (PNNL), Richland, Washington... | ecosystem: Host-associated > Mammals > Digestive... | reverse complement strand
GGATTCATCCTTTTTATGATCCGGTTCAGGAAATGTTTGACTGGAATTATTACAAGCTGTATACGGGCAAGGATCCCGATGTGATTCAGATTTTTCTGGGAACAAACGGGCTTGCGGACGATCCCTCCCATACAGTGGAGGCTATTGCCAAGATGGTAAAAAATATCCGCAGACATGATAAGGAGATTCCCATCTATCTGGTGAATACGATTTACTGGGCGGATCAGGAGAAGATTGGAACCATGGTACGCCAGGACGGGACGGCCTTTCTTCAGGGAGAGTTTAAGAACCGGTCGGATAAGCGGATTATGGATTTGATGAAAGCGATGGACAAACGGTTCGGGGATATGGATGGAGTTACATTAATTCCGCTGGCCCTGATGCACAACAGCCGGGATAATTTTGAGCCCGGGGATGCGCTGCATCCGGGAGACGCGGGTGATCAGCAGTTTGCGGATGTGATGTACAGTGTGTACTGCGGGACGCTGGAGCAGTAGCTGAGAGATTACGGAACCGGAATAGGAGGTCAAAATGCTGAAAAGAGCGTATGGTACGGCCATTGAATTCTTTGAAAAATATTATTGGTTCTTTTTTGCTGCGGCCTGCCTGACACTGGCCTTTTATTGCTTCCGCTGCCTCGATGTCCAATATGTGGATTCCTGGGATGAGGCCAGGCACGGCGTCAATGCTTATGAGATGATACAAAACGGGGATTATATCCGTCATACCTATAACTATGAGGTTGATGACTGGAATCTGAAGCCCTCCGTCAGCTATTGGGGAATTGTACTTGGCTTTCGGCTGTTTGGGTATGGAGTATTCGGCCTGCGGTTTATCTCAGCCCTGTCATATCTTCTGACAGGAATTGGCTGCGGCCTGTTTGCTAAGAGGTACGGTAAGGAGGCATCTTTACTGGTAATGGGCTTTTTCTGTGCCAATACCAGGCCTCTGTCCGCACATTTGGCCAGATCCGGTGATGCGGACGCACCGTATCTTCTGTTTTTTACCTTCGCCATGCTGGCTATGCTCCGAATCCGAAAGAACCACAAAAATCTCTATGCCTGCGGCCTTTTATTTTCACTGGCCTTTCTTACAAAAAGCTGGCATGCCGGTATGATTGCGGTGATTGGCGGTCTGTATCTGCTTTTGACGAGAGAGCTTTTTGCCATAAAAGCCAGGGAGTGGGGCTGGTTCCTGCTTTCCGTATTTGGGCCTCTGCTGTTCTGGTTCGGCTGGCGCTATACAAGGGATGGCTTTGCTTTTCTTGACCGGATGATCAAGGTGGATCTGCTGGCCCGGACAGGCGGGGCCAATTATGAGGGGCATGAATTTCCGTTTTCTTTTTATTATGATACCGTGTTTGGACATGAGGCTTATATTTACCGGTGGCTTTTGCTGATTTGTATCCTGGGGATTGGCATGGGGATGTTTGTGATGCTTCGAAGCAGAATATGGAAAAGAACGGTGCTTGAGGAAGGGATTGGGTATCTTCTGTGGTTTTTTATTCCCTTTCTTGGATTTTCCTGTATTCGGACAAAGCTGATTTGGTACTGTTATCCCTGTACGGTTCCTTTGTTTCTTGCGGCGGCGATTTTCCTCGGTTATGTGCTTCAGGTATCCATACCTGCAAAGCAGGGGTATGATGAACTGCGGTTGAAGAGCGGAGGAGCTGAGAAAGGCGTTTCAAGCCTGAAAAATGAGCTTTTTTGGGCAGGTAAATGGATGGCCGCTTTCCTCTGCATATTTATGGTAGGCTATTATATGCGGGGCGCCTATTTTGAGGTGATCCGCGGAGCCCACGGGGACGGCTTTCAGCTTTTTATTCAGGAAAGCGCGGAGCGTGATTCTTCCTATGCCGGGCGGAGGGCCTATATTATGGTTCCTACGGAGAATCCGGAAAACCTGGGAACCTGGGATCAGAATATGCTGTTCTTAGCAGAGATAAGCGGTGATTTCCACTGTATGGACGGCGGTGTGGAGGGATACCTCACTGAAACGGAACCGGCAGTACTTTATCTGGAGCAAGGGCAGTATGAGCAGTATATGGATCGGTTTGCGGATGTGGAGGTGCTGTGCCGTAATGAGAGGTATTTACTTTTGGGAAATTAGCGGGGATATTATGAAAATAAAGCGAGTGCTTCTTTTTGGTGCTCTTATTTTAATAGGATTGATCAGCATGAGAATGTGTTTATGTGAAAGTAGAAGAAGCTCTGACATTTTTATACTGGAAGAAAAAGAATGGGAAGAATTATGTCAAAACAGGCAAGAGGAAATTTTGAATTATACGTTGTATTTGGAGCAGATGCCGTTGCCTTGGTATGAATCGGAGCTTGGCGAAGGATACTTGCTATCCCTTTCGAATGGGAGGATAACGAACAGGATTACTGTGTCGGAGGGCTATCAGGCAGCCTTTTTAGAGACAATTGAGATTCAGAATATGGATACGATCATTCGTGAGATGCAGCCCATTCCATACATAATATATAATGAGAGCAGTTATTGTAAAGGGAACCTTTTTTATAGAATAGTTCCAAGATGTTTATAGAAAAACGGTAGAGGAATGTGAATGGTATGAAGTTAAAAAAATGGGTTATGTATGCCAACCTTCTTCTCATAGGTGCAGTATGTTTTTCGCTACAGTATCAGTCAACCCATCAGTTTTTTCAAGTTCCGCTTTTGAGTGAAAAGGAGTGGATAGAAAAAATGGAGGGAAAGAAAGAAACTCAATTACAATATCAGTTATATTTAGAAGGAGAAAAGCTTCCGCTATATAGTTCAGATATTGGAGAGGGGTATCTGATATCACTCTCAAATGAACGAGGTGTGATGCTGGACAAAATTACTGCCTCGGAAGGATATGAAGTTGCTTTTTTGGATATAGGAGAGTTGGAGAACTTCGATACTATGCTCCAAGAGATGAAGCCACTTCCATTTATAATATACAATGAAACCAGTTATTGTAAAGGAAATGCATTTTTTACAAGCCTTCCAATAATGATATTAGATACATATACAACAGAATACGATGGAGAAGGAGAGGAGCTTCGATATGGAGAGATGACACTTTTTGGAGGCTCTGCTATTGCATCTCCATGTGAGTTTCATATCCGCGGAGTTTCCAGTCGTTCTTACTATAAAATGAGCTATAAATTGAACCTTTTGGACGAAAATGGGGTAAAAAATCAAGAGTCACTTTTGGGAATGCGTGAGGATGATGACTGGATACTTCGATCATTGGCGTCAGATGAAAGTAAGATTCGTGAAAAACTTGCAACAGATTTATGGAATGAAATGAACGCTTTTGGTTCCTACCATATGAAATACATAGAGCTTTTTCTGGATGGCACCTACTGGGGACTGTATGCGCTTCAAGAACCCTTGGATTTTAAGACGCTTCAATGTACAAGTGAGGATACAATGCTTTATAAAACCTGCACATGGCCTGGGGAAGCGCTGTTTTTAAATAATATGGAAATGTTTGGAAGGAATAATCTGCCCCACCTTGGTGTTGTTGAAATAGTTGTCCGAGAGCTTCTGGAGATGGGCGAAGGCATCCTCACGCATATCCGTCTCAATGGCCGCCCCCATGACATGGCCTGTGTAGGCCATGTAGTAGCTGGCCATTCCGTCTACAATGCGCAACGCAAAGTATATCATGCCAATGGTTACAATGGTGCGCACCGTGAGGGCTGACAGATCGCGCATCCCAACATCGGTAATATGGCGCAGAATCAAGGGCAGAATCATCTCGCAGACCGTAGTGAGCGCTGCGCAGAAGAGATCCATAACCATGATTCCCGTATATTTTTTGTAGTAGGGAACGAATCTTTTTAAGAGTGTACTTGTTTTCATTGCTTTTGTTTCCATTTTATTTTGCCCGGTTTCCTGTATTTTTTTCATTGACAACCATAATAGTGTAACACATATATATAAGTTTTTCCAGAAGAAAAAGGACGCCGGTTTATTTTTCGGCATCCCTTTTATTAAATCTTATTCATTTGCTGTTTTTTCTTAAGAGCGGTAATAAGAGCAATTGCAGCGCATACAAAAAATAATTCCTTATGCAAACAGTTTCTCTTTATACACGCCGTCCGCAATCAGCTTCTTGAAGGAATCCACTACAGACTGTTTATCCTCCTTGTAGGTAACGCCGAACCATTTGTCCTTTGTCTCCAGTACCTTTACGGTAGCTTTCTGCTGTTTTAACAGGCCGTCAATAATTCCCGGAAGAAGGTACTCGGCCTTCAGATCTCCCGGTTTTACATTGCCCAGGAATTCAATAAAGCCTTTCTCAATTTCATCCAGAAGCTCCGGGGTTAATCCCCACATATTCATGGAAACATAACTCTTTGCATCAACAGGAATCGGTTTTCCGTCCTCTCCCGGAACGGCTGCGCCTCCGCCCGGAAGCTTCTCAATGCCGGAGGTCTCCACAACATCCGTCAGATATCCGTTCTCTACCTTGCAGATTCCTCTTGTAACGGCCCCGTTGTCGCTTAAGGTGTTGCCCAGAATAAAGCCTGCCATGCAGAAATCAAGCATGCCGTTATCCGCATGTTCCTCTACCAGATAATCATGAACCTTTACAAAGGCTTCCTTTCCGTAGTAATCGTCTGCGTTGATTACCACGAAAGGCTCATTTAACAGACCCTTGCAGCTAAGAACCGCCTGGCCGGTTCCCCATGGCTTGGTGCGGCCTTCCGGATTCTTAAAGCCTCCCGGCAGGTTTTCAAGCTCCTGGAATGCATATTCTACCTCCACAAGCTTTTCAATACGATTGCCGATGATCTCCTTGAAGTCCTTCTCCAGATCCCTGCGGATAATGAATACCACCTTGTTAAAGCCTGCCTCCAATGCATCATGAATGGAATAATCCATAATGATCTCACCGCTGGGTCCTACCGGCTCCAGCTGCTTGATTCCTCCGCCGAAGCGGCTGCCGATTCCGGCTGCCATAACTACTAATGCTGTCTTTTTCATCCCATTTCCTCCTACTTTAATTTGTTCGCTTTGAAAGACATTGCCGTTTTTATTCCAAGCCCCTAAAGGGTACTTTTCATTGCATTGATGATGTGAAGCACATGCTCTTCGCAAAGCTCATCCGTCAGGGCCTCCACCATAACACGAAGCAGCGGCTCCGTTCCGCTCTTGCGCACCAGAACCCTTCCATCGCTTCCAAGCTTCTCCTCGACCTCGGCAATGGCCTTCACCACAGCCGGATGATTCAGGGTTGCATCCATATCCGATACCTTCAGATTCTGCAGAAGCTGGGGATAAATCTTCACCTCAGAAGCCAGGGTTGCCAATGTGGTCTTCTTCTCCAGAATCACTTCCATGATCTTAAGAGAGGTTAAAATGCCGTCTCCTGTAGTTGCATGCTTGCTGAAAATAATATGTCCGGACTGCTCGCCTCCCAGCTGAAAACCATTGGCTGTCATATTCTCATATACGTATTTATCGCCTACCGCAGTCTTCTCATATTTCACACCAATCTTATCACAGGCCTTGTAAAGCCCCAGGTTGGACATGACTGTGGTTACAATGGTATTATCACGCAGAGCATGCTGCTCCATCATATATTTGCCGCAGATGTACATAATGCGATCGCCGTCTACCACATTACCGTTCTCATCGACTGCCAGACAGCGGTCCGCATCTCCGTCATAGGCAAAGCCTACATCCAAATGCTTCTCCTTCACAAACTCCTGCAGGGTTTCCATATGGGTGGATCCGCAGTTCGTATTAATATTCGTGCCGTCCGGATCATTGCTGATCACATAGGTCTTTGCGCCCAAAGCGTCAAAAACGCTCTTCGCAATAGCGGAGGCGCTGCCGTTGGCACAGTCCAGACCTACCCGCATATTCTTGAAGGAACGTGTCGGCAGAGAGATCAAATACCCCAGATAGCGATTCCGCCCTGCTGCAAAGTCTATGGTTCTTCCGATATTTTCTCCTGTGGCTAACGGGCGCTCCTCTATCAGCCCGTCAATGTATTTTTCTATTTTCTCCTCCACCTCGGCCTCCAGCTTATGACCCAGGCCGTTGATAACCTTGATTCCATTGTCATAGAAGGGATTGTGGCTTGCGGAAATCATAATGCCGCAGTCAAAGCCCTCCGTGCGCACCACATAAGAAACACTGGGCGTAGTGGTTACATGCAGAAGATATGCATCTGCTCCGGACGCCGTGATGCCTGCTGCCAAAGCGTACTCAAACATATAACTGCTTCTTCTTGTATCCTTACCGATTACAATCTGTGCCTTGTGATCTCTGCCATAGTACCATCCCAAGTATCTTCCTACCTTAAAGGCATGCTCTACGGTTAACTTTACGTTCGCTTCTCCCCGGAAGCCGTCCGTACCAAAATACTTTCCCATAATTTACTCCTTCTTTATGCATTTGCCTATCTTAATTATTATAGCAAATTATTGAAAATTCACAAGAAAAAATTTACGGCATCTGAGACTTATCTTTAAAATTCACCCGCTGCCCGCCCGGCGCCGCCCATGCTGTTGCGTCTTGACCCCCGCACATTTTTACGTTATCCTATAAACATGAGCTTAAAACTGAAATTACCAATTGCTTCCGGAGGATTTATGTATACATTTGTATTGCTTCTGCTTTCCATATTTAGCCTTTACATCGGAGCCTGGGCCTTTATCCGCTGGGACGCCTCCTGGCTGCGCAATCTGAATCTGGTTCCGGTGAAGATCCTTCTGATTGTCATTGCCGTTCTTTTTCTTATGGGCGCACTTTTTCTCATATACCGTCTGCTGAAAGGGTTTAAGGAGCAGGCCCTTGGAAGCTCCGCTCTTATTTGCATGATAATCCTTGTAACGGGACAGCTTGCCTTTCTGCTTCTGATTCGGCCTATGCTGCGCTATGATCCCCTGAAGGTTTTTGATATGGCAGTTGAAATGCTTCGAACCCATACTATCTCCGGCACTTATGAAACGGGATATTTTGCCCGCTATACAAATAATTATCCCATTACCATTCTGACCTACTGGTTTTTGCTCCTTCTTTCCAAATGCGGTGTCGCGCAGTCTTTTTTTATGTCTGCGGTCCAGCTTGTCAATGTTTTCTGCATCACAGGCTCTTTCTGGCTTGGATACCTTATTTTGAAGGATATTCAGGGACGGCGGATTGCCGTTTATTATCTCGCGGTCTGTGTACTCTGCCCTCTCTCCTATGTGTGGGCAGGTTATTTTTATACGGCTACCCTGTCCATGCCTTTCCTGATGGGTATTTTATATCTGTATCTGAGGCTTTCCAAAGTGCGGACAGCTTTGCACCGTGTACTTCTTGGAGGTCTGATGGGTTTTGTTCTCATTTGGGGCTACAAGCTGCGCGCTACTGCCATGATTGCCATGATTGCCGTGGTTCTTTTGGCCGCGGGGAAGCTTTTGGCATCCAAAGCCTCCTTTTCTGCCGCTGTCCGGACATATCTTCCCACAGGAGCAGCCTTTTTGCTGACCGCAGCTCTCTCTCTTGGCTTTTGGAATATTGCCGTCAATCGTTATGTAACCTTCGATTACAAAAATACCGGCTTTCCCATGATTCACTGGGTCATGATGGGCGCCCGCTGGGACGGCTCCTTTGATCAGTCGGACGAGCTCTTTACCTCCGGCTTTGATACAAAGGAAGAAAAAACAGAGGCTGACAAGCAGGTGCTTCTGGAACGCATCCGGGAAGCGGGACCTGTGGGGCTTATCTCCCTTACGGGACGCAAGCTCTTAAATACCTGGGTGGACGGCACGGATACCTATCAGGCTGAAAACAGCTTTGCTTCCCACGGCAAAATCTATGATTATCTGCTCGGCAGCAAAAGCGGGCCTCTCGCCCTGTACAGCCAGGCTTTTCGGGCCCTTGAGATGCTCCTTGTGGGTTTCAGTGCGCTCCATAGCTTTTTGGCGCTTATAAAACGCAAAAAACTACCCGGGCTTTTTCCTGTTCAGCTAACTTTTTTAGGCGGTATGGCCTTCCATATTCTGTGGGAAACCAGTCCCCTTTACAGCATTGGTTTTACTGTTTTAGGCTTTATGCTGCTCGCTGACAGTATGGCTTCTCTCTCGGAAGCATGTGCTTCCACGCCGCTCATGCGAAAAAGCGGAATTTTATATAGGACAGCTTCTCTTTTTCTCCTGCTTCTGCTGATTGCCGGAAAAAAGGAGCTGGTTGACACGCCCATAGAGGAGTGGGATTATTGCGTGGATCAGTATCAATATGCGGGCGGCTATGACGGTTATGTGAAGAATTACGATGAAAGCTATGTCCAGACCTTTGCTGCGGATCGGCCTTTTAACCGCATTTCCATCCGTGTCATTAACCCTGTGGGAGAATCCAATCAATCCGCTTTTTGTGTGAAGCTGACAGACGAGAACGGAAATATCCTTTATGACAATGACCGTTTTCTTTCCGGTATGGTTGAAAAAAATAAACCCTACGAATTTGTCCTGGATCCCGTTACTCCCTCCGGGCTTACCGGCTATACCCTGGAGATCGTCCCCGGTTATATCGAAGGGGAAAACAGCCTGGAATTTCTCTCCTACAATACAGGCAATTGCGATATGTATTCCGGCGGATATCTCACAACAGGAGGAAAAGCCCAAGAAAAAGGCGATCTAGCATTCGCTGTTTACGAATACAAGATCACCACTTATTTCAGCTTAAAGTTCTACCTTGCCCTCAGTGCCGTTCTTATTTTACTGGCCGCAGGAATTACGGTGCTGATGAAGCGCTTGAGTCATTAAAAGGAATTGTAATACTCGTCCATCCAGATTAAACGGCGTCGTATAAGCTGTTTAATTACTTCTACCTGCTCTTCTCCTACATCCTGCTTCCAAGCAATATTCTCTCGCATTTGTGCTCCACTTTCATAAATAGCACAATACAGCCGGTCTACCTGCTCCAGCAGATGTTCTTCATTTAAAACAGTTGTGGAAAAAGCATTGTAAGTCTCCCTGAGCCCTGCTTTTGTCTCATCTGGTTCAACAGACATTAGATAACTTATAGTTTCATCCTCTATAAAAGAAGAAAATGCATCTTCATGTACACGGTCATCTACCATCAGACCAAATGTCATATCAAAATCCCAGGGAAGCTTTCGAATTTTAAATTTTGAGCTTCCTATGCTGTTAGCAATAATATATTGATTTTTTCCTGTGTTATCAACTCCTATAATTGCGCTCAAAAAAATATTCAATCGATATAAATTTTCCTTATCCAGATCCAGCTGAATTTTTTCTAAGCTTTTTCCGCCGAGAAGGTATTTATATTCCTCCATCACATCATAAGCCAAATCTAAGTTCTCCTTATGAGCCTTATCTATTTCAATATCACCACAGCGCAGATTATTCCTTCCAAACATTTCCATATTATTTAAAAACAGCGCTTCCCCAGGCCATGTGCAGGTTTTATAAAGCATTGTATCCTCACTTGTACATTGAAGCGTCTTAAAATCCAAGGGTTCTTGAAGCGCATACAGTCCCCAGTAGGTGCCATCCAGAAAAAGCTCTATGTATTTCATATGGTAGGAACCAAAAGCGTTCATTTCATTCCATAAATCTGTTGCAAGTTTTTCACGAATCTTACTTTCATCTGACGCCAATGATCGAAGTATCCAGTCATCATCCTCACGCATTCCCAAAAGTGACTCTTGATTTTTTACCCCATTTTCGTCCAAAAGGTTCAATTTATAGCTCATTTTATAGTAAGAACGACTGGAAACTCCGCGGATATGAAACTCACATGGAGATGCAATAGCAGAGCCTCCAAAAAGTGTCATCTCTCCATATCGAAGCTCCTCTCCTTCTCCATCGTATTCTGTTGTATATGTATCTAATATCATTATTGGAAGGCTTGTAAAAAATGCATTTCCTTTACAATAACTGGTTTCATTGTATATTATAAATGGAAGTGGCTTCATCTCTTGGAGCATAGTATCGAAGTTCTCCAACTCTCCTATATCCAAAAAAGCAACTTCATATCCTTCCGAGGCAGTAATTTTGTCCAGCATCACACCTCGTTCATTTGAGAGTGATATCAGATACCCCTCTCCAATATCTGAACTATATAGCGGAAGCTTTTCTCCTTCTAAATATAACTGATATTGTAATTGAGTTTCTTTCTTTCCCTCCATTTTTTCTATCCACTCCTTTTCACTCAAAAGCGGAACTTGAAAAAACTGATGGGTTGACTGATACTGTAGCGAAAAACATACTGCACCTATGAGAAGAAGGTTGGCATACATAACCCATTTTTTTAACTTCATACCATTCACATTCCTCTACCGTTTTTCTATAAACATCTTGGAACTATTCTATAAAAAAGGTTCCCTTTACAATAACTGCTCTCATTATATATTATGTATGGAATGGGCTGCATCTCACGAATGATCGTATCCATATTCTGAATCTCAATTGTCTCTAAAAAGGCTGCCTGATAGCCCTCCGACACAGTAATCCTGTTCGTTATCCTCCCATTCGAAAGGGATAGCAAGTATCCTTCGCCAAGCTCCGATTCATACCAAGGCAACGGCATCTGCTCCAAATACAACGTATAATTCAAAATTTCCTCTTGCCTGTTTTGACATAATTCTTCCCATTCTTTTTCTTCCAGTATAAAAATGTCAGAGCTTCTTCTACTTTCACATAAACACATTCTCATGCTGATCAATCCTATTAAAATAAGAGCACCAAAAAGAAGCACTCGCTTTATTTTCATAATATCCCCGCTAATTTCCCAAAAGTAAATACCTCTCATTACGGCACAGCACCTCCACATCCGCAAACCGATCCATATACTGCTCATACTGCCCTTGCTCCAGATAAAGTACTGCCGGTTCCGTTTCAGTGAGGTATCCCTCCACACCGCCGTCCATACAGTGGAAATCACCGCTTATCTCTGCTAAGAACAGCATATTCTGATCCCAGGTTCCCAGGTTTTCCGGATTCTCCGTAGGAACCATAATATAGGCCCTCCGCCCGGCATAGGAAGAATCACGCTCCGCGCTTTCCTGAATAAAAAGCTGAAAGCCGTCCCCGTGGGCTCCGCGGATCACCTCAAAATAGGCGCCCCGCATATAATAGCCTACCATAAATATGCAGAGGAAAGCGGCCATCCATTTACCTGCCCAAAAAAGCTCATTTTTCAGGCTTGAAACGCCTTTCTCAGCTCCTCCGCTCTTCAACCGCAGTTCATCATACCCCTGCTTTGCAGGTATGGATACCTGAAGCACATAACCGAGGAAAATCGCCGCCGCAAGAAACAAAGGAACCGTACAGGGATAACAGTACCAAATCAGCTTTGTCCGAATACAGGAAAATCCAAGAAAGGGAATAAAAAACCACAGAAGATACCCAATCCCTTCCTCAAGCACCGTTCTTTTCCATATTCTGCTTCGAAGCATCACAAACATCCCCATGCCAATCCCCAGGATACAAATCAGCAAAAGCCACCGGTAAATATAAGCCTCATGTCCAAACACGGTATCATAATAAAAAGAAAACGGAAATTCATGCCCCTCATAATTGGCCCCGCCTGTCCGGGCCAGCAGATCCACCTTGATCATCCGGTCAAGAAAAGCAAAGCCATCCCTTGTATAGCGCCAGCCGAACCAGAACAGCAGAGGCCCAAATACGGAAAGCAGGAACCAGCCCCACTCCCTGGCTTTTATGGCAAAAAGCTCTCTCGTCAAAAGCAGATACAGACCGCCAATCACCGCAATCATACCGGCATGCCAGCTTTTTGTAAGAAAGGCCAGTGAAAATAAAAGGCCGCAGGCATAGAGATTTTTGTGGTTCTTTCGGATTCGGAGCATAGCCAGCATGGCGAAGGTAAAAAACAGAAGATACGGTGCGTCCGCATCACCGGATCTGGCCAAATGTGCGGACAGAGGCCTGGTATTGGCACAGAAAAAGCCCATTACCAGTAAAGATGCCTCCTTACCGTACCTCTTAGCAAACAGGCCGCAGCCAATTCCTGTCAGAAGATATGACAGGGCTGAGATAAACCGCAGGCCGAATACTCCATACCCAAACAGCCGAAAGCCAAGTACAATTCCCCAATAGCTGACGGAGGGCTTCAGATTCCAGTCATCAACCTCATAGTTATAGGTATGACGGATATAATCCCCGTTTTGTATCATCTCATAAGCATTGACGCCGTGCCTGGCCTCATCCCAGGAATCCACATATTGGACATCGAGGCAGCGGAAGCAATAAAAGGCCAGTGTCAGGCAGGCCGCAGCAAAAAAGAACCAATAATATTTTTCAAAGAATTCAATGGCCGTACCATACGCTCTTTTCAGCATTTTGACCTCCTATTCCGGTTCCGTAATCTCTCAGCTACTGCTCCAGCGTCCCGCAGTACACACTGTACATCACATCCGCAAACTGCTGATCACCCGCGTCTCCCGGATGCAGCGCATCCCCGGGCTCAAAATTATCCCGGCTGTTGTGCATCAGGGCCAGCGGAATTAATGTAACTCCATCCATATCCCCGAACCGTTTGTCCATCGCTTTCATCAAATCCATAATCCGCTTATCCGACCGGTTCTTAAACTCTCCCTGAAGAAAGGCCGTCCCGTCCTGGCGTACCATGGTTCCAATCTTCTCCTGATCCGCCCAGTAAATCGTATTCACCAGATAGATGGGAATCTCCTTATCATGTCTGCGGATATTTTTTACCATCTTGGCAATAGCCTCCACTGTATGGGAGGGATCGTCCGCAAGCCCGTTTGTTCCCAGAAAAATCTGAATCACATCGGGATCCTTGCCCGTATACAGCTTGTAATAATTCCAGTCAAACATTTCCTGAACCGGATCATAAAAAGGATGAATCC
>Ga0224741_10138_pt1 | contig 12858 bp, 9 predicted proteins | sample LIM_E_Water_Pos_FD_161629 | JGI IMG/M metagenome (GOLD analysis project Ga0224741, IMG submission 161629) | Enriched cells from gastrointestinal tract of the lab mouse from Pacific Northwest National Laboratory (PNNL), Richland, Washington... | ecosystem: Host-associated > Mammals > Digestive... | reverse complement strand
AAGTCTTTTCCCGGCTTGGACCACTGCTGGTAATGACATGGCGGCAAAACCGATAAATAGTCATAAAATCCGCCGATCTCTTCTAGGATGTCGTCATCCAGATGATCCTCAATCCCTCGGAAAACTTCCCCATCCATACCGGGGCAGCCAATCAGCAGTCCGTTCCGATGCGCACGGATCTCCGTTTTGCGCAGGAATGGCCGCTCCCGATCTTGCCGGGCAATTTCCAACAGCCGGTAAAGCTGCTCCATCCCCGCCTGATTCTGCACAAGAAGATGAATCAGGCATCCGTCCTCCAGAACAGTTTCCAAGCCATAGAGAATCTTGAAATCAAACGCTTCCGGCTCCGCTTCCCTGCGCAAGCTCTCTACGGCCTTCGCCGCCTTCCCAAAAGCCTGTACATCCTGAAAGTCTGTAATCGCCAGCGCCCGGAATCCACTTTCCCAGGCGATATTGATCCAATCCTGCGGAGAAAGGATGCCGTCCATACTGCTATAATATGTGTGGCAGCTCAGCTCTTGGCATGCTTTCCATAACCCCCCTCCATCGTACCCTCACCGGCAAAGCGAACCGGAAGAAACTGCTTTAACGCTCCGTTCCTTAGTTGATCTGGCACGGGTTCCAGCGGGATGCCGTGCTCTGCGGCGTACTGTTCCGCATAGCTTCCGGCGGGAGCGCGGATGAGTAGATTTTCGTTATATTCCATATCATCATCAAACGGATTAATCTCTTCAATCTCATTGACGCTTTCCGGTATTGTTACGCTTGCGTTGCGGCGGAAGTCCCAGCCGCTGATTGCGGTGATGCCTTCCGGGACGGTCACATCCAAGTCGGGACCGCTGTAATCGAACAAAATGTCGTTGACGATCACCATCCCCCGCTCGTCAGCCAGCCCGGCGCAGCCTGTGAAAGCACCTGCGCCAATATCAGTCATGCGTTTCGGGATCGACAGGCTGGTCAAGCTGGCGCAGTCTGCAAAGGCCACAGGGCCAATTATAGTGACGCTTTCCGGAATGATCACATTGGTCAGATTGGTGCAGCCATCGAAAGCATTTCCTCCAATTTCAGTAACGCCCTCCGGAATCGTCACATTGGTCAGGCTGTCGCGCATCGCGAAAGCACACGACCCGATCCTTATGACATTTTCCGGGATAATCACGTTGCCGCCAGGGCCAAAATATTGAACCAGAGTGCCGTTAACGATCACCATCCCCTGCTCGTCAGCCAATCCCTCGCAGCCCACAAATGCCAACAGGCCAATATCGGTATCCCTCGGGACAGTCACGGTTTTCAGTCCGGTACAGCCTTGGAAGGCTCTCATCTCGATCACGGCAACACCCTTTGGGATGGTTATGCCTGTCAGGCTTATGCAGTCCTGGAAAGCCCATGGGCCAATCTCAGTCATGCTTGCCGGGATGGTTACATTGGTCAAACTGTGACAGCCCGAGAAGGCATCCTCATTAATCCTTGTGACGCCCTCCGGAATTACCACACTGGTCAGGCTGCGGCAGTTTGCAAAAGCCGCCCAGCCAATCTCCCAAACGCCCTTTGGGATGACCACATCCCCGCCGGGGCCGCAGTAATGGACCAGAACAGCGCTCTTAATGATAAACTCCAGATTGTTTTCCATAACATTTTCTTCCTGAAAATAAATTTTATCCATGAACAGGACCGGTTTCATCTATACATAAAATTCTTCCATCGTATCCAGGCACAAACACCCCAGCCGTCCGCCGGGATAGGCACAGCCGCAGTCAATTCCAATCATCATGCCGCGATGAAAAATCCGGTCCGGTTGTCCCAGCTCCCCAATCTGCTGGTAGAGCAGCCGGGTAGGCGTGTGCCCAAATACAAGGGTTTTATCCGGAAAATAGGCGGCATCCAGATTGGGGCGGCAGAACAGAAAATCCTCCAAGTCATACTCTTCCAGAGAGCGTGCGGGGGAGAAATGCTCCAATCCGGCGTGGACCAGAAGAAACTGCCGCCCCTGCACGGTGATTTCCTCATAGGCGGATAACTCCGGAAGATACTCGCATACTGTCTCCATTTCTTCCCCGCCGAGCTGGAGAAATTGCAGAATGGACGCCTTTCCTCCGTTTTGAATCCATTCCTGCATCTGCTCCTGTTCCGGTTCACTCAGCGGCTGTTCCTCCCCCTGGCACATGGTGCGCAAAAGGGACGGCAGCACTGCGGCGGCCAGCAGCTCGTGGTTCCCCAGAAGCCCGATCACGTTGGGCCGCGCCGTCATGTCCAACAGGGTCTTGAACCCGTCTGATCCCCGGTCCAATACATCTCCCAGCACATAGAGGGTGTCGTCTGCCGCGAACTCGATCGTCTCCAGCATCTCCCGGTATTTGTCATAATGGCCGTGAATGTCCGACATCACATAGGTCATGGTGTTCCCTCCTTGACAAGCCTCTCTGCGGTGGCAAGTACGAAACTGGCTCCCTTATCGGAGCGTTCCATACCGCCCAGGACAAAGTCTATATTTTCATCTTCCGAGATGCCTTGCAGAATCGTATGAGCCACCTCCTCAACCGCCTCAAGGCCGGCATCGACTTCCACACTGGCAGTGATACTTAAAACCGCGCTCAGAACTACCCGCCCCGGTTTCGGAGCCATTCTGAACGCCGCTTGCCAGGCCATATCCAGTACGGTGGGAAGCCCCTGGCGCTGGCGCTCCATCAGAAGAGCGGATAAAAGCTGTTCTGCCCTCGATTTTCCACCGATCAACTGCACCTCCGACAGCGCAAAACGCGGAGCAGTGCGCAGTTGGGCCAGGAGGATGCCGCTGTCATGTGTTTGCGTGTCCCGGATAGCGGCCTCTATGAAGCAGTCGGCGCTTTGACATTCGCCCATTTCCTCTTCCCGTTCCAGCCGGGTGCCACCTGCCAGCAAAGTCAGACTGCCAATTTTAATATGCCGCATATTAGAGTCCTCCAAATTTGGGGGCGTTCCGTTAGATTTGTTCCTGAAGTAAAGCACATCCCCTATACTAAAACAAGTACAGGGATCCGCTCATACCTCTTTGAAAAACTTGCTTTTCATCAAATTTATATTCCATTCGGTTCGGTGATTTTGGAGCGTATTCGTATGATCTCTTCCTCCAAAGACCGCATATGATCCAAATAAGGGTTTGTTTCCCGGCTCAGTTCCTTCAGACGTTCGATTTCCCTCAGGCATTCGTCCCGCTGTTCTCCGATGCGCTTGGGAAGCTCATGAAACCGCTTCAAAAAGTTCACCACACGGCGTGCGTTTCCGGCAGAGGATGGTCCCATTTCGACCGGATAGGCGGTCCCATTGCGGGACAGGGCAATATGGGGCTTTTGGGTGTTCTGCTGCCCGGCTCCCGGGATTGCAATTCCAAACCCCAAGACTGATAGCTCCCGGGGAGAAGCTGCCCTCCCCAAAATCACATCCTCAGTCAGTACTTCCTTCATATTTTTATAAGCAGCCTGAAACCCGTCCTTAGAAATACCGCCCACATAACTGGCATTCCGTTCGGCAGCCGCGAGCCCTTCCTTGAGAATGGCCAGCTGTTTCTCCTGCTCGGCAATGGTTTGCCGCTGAGCTTCTTGTGTGCGCACATGGTTATCAGAGAGCATCCGCAAGCGGCGCAGTTCATTTTCTTTCTCGGCCAGCACTTTCATCAGCGGCTGGGAGATGGCCAGGGCCTTAACCTGCGCGTAGGTCAATACATTTTCCTCCAGATCGGAGGCGGAACGCTGGTATTCCGAGCCGCTCAAAAACTGGGAGATAAACCGCTGCTTGGTCTCCAGCAGCTGCCAGGAGTAGGAATCGAAGCTTCCCTCGGCGATATAGCGGAAAATCTTGATTTCCTGGTATCGGTTTCCTCTTCTGAGGATGCGGCCCTCCCGCTGTACCATGTCGGAGGGCCGCCAGGGTACGTCCAGGTGATGGATCGCCTTGAGCCGGGTTTGCACGTTGGCGCCGATACCCAATTTGAAGGTGGAGCCCAGCAGGACGCGTACCGCGCCGCAGTTCACCTTTTCAAAGAGCCGCACCTTTTCTGCCTCGGAGCGGCAGCTGTGAATAAAGGCGATTTCTTTGGATGGAACACCCTGCTTCATCAATTCCTGTTTCAGTTCGTCGTATATATTGAACTTCTCTGTCTTAGGCGTGGAGTAGTCGCAAAATATGATCTGGCTGCACCCGTCGTGCTCTTTGTAAGTCTCCACAACCTGCTGAACACAGCGCCAGACCTTGGAAGTCTCCCCACCGGGCTGCTCCCGCTTCACCAGCCGCAGGTCCAGCGCCGCCTTTCTGCCGTCGGTACTCACTTTAAGCATATTGTCTGCGGTCTTGTCCACCTGCCGCGCACGTATTTTTTCTGAGCGCTGGCACAACTGGTCCATGTAGCCCTGCAGCGCCGCATTGCGGGACAGAATCACATCGCTGTAGCGCTCCAGCCGCGGGATTCCTTCCTTGTCGTCCACCGCATAAAAGGCGGCGATCTGGGAAAACAGCCTGGACAGCTCCGGCAGATTGAAAAACCGCGCGAACCGCAGGACATATCGATATTTGGACGTATCCACATCAATCTCGCATACCCGCTCAGGCTTGGCAAAGGATTTCACCCAGTTGTCAAAGCGGTCCAGGTGCGTTTCCTTCATCTTGTCATATTGCAGGTACATCTGCATGGCGTAGGTGTCTGAGATCGAATTGCACAGCGGCGTGCCGGTGGCAAAGACCGCGCCCCGGCCTTGGTTATTGTCCTGAACGTACCGCACCTTGTGGAGCATTTCCAGACACTTTTTGGAGCCGGTGATATTGATGCCGGAAATTCTCTTCAAATTGCTTCGCAGAGGGATATTTTTGAAGTTGTGGGCCTCGTCCACAAACAGCGTGTTAATCTCCAGCTGGTCAAAGGTAATGGCGTCCGCAGGGCCCTTCAGCATACTGATCAGGTCGGCAATCTGCTTTCCGAGGTATTCTTTCTCCCGGTCTACCGCCGGACCGATCCCTGGCGGATGTCTCTCCGGCAATGAGGCATCCAGCTCCCTGAGCTTTTGCTTCATCTGCTCCATCAGGTATTTCTCCGACAGCGGAATCATCTCAAAGCAGCTGTACGCCATGATGATGCCGTCATAATCCCCGCGCTGAATCTGCCCCAGCACCTTTTGACGGAGCTGGGGCCGGAAGGCCCCAGGGCCCACCGACAATACCTTGGCCGCGGGATACATCTGTTTGAAAATCAGCTCCCACTGGCCCACGATATGGTTGGGCACCACAAACAGGTTTTTCCGGGACTTCCCTTCCTGGCGCATTTTCATGGCTGCGGCGATCATGATGTAGGTTTTTCCCGCCCCCACGTCAAAGGCCAGGAGCGTGTTTTTCTCCGAGATTACCCGCATGACGGCGTCCTTTTGGTAGTCAAACAGGGTGACATCCGGGCTCATTTCCGGGAATTTCAGTTCCCGGCCGCTGTATTCTTTGGCCCGGCAGCCCTGAAAGATCCGGTTGTACGCCTCCTCGATCTCCCAGCGGCGGTCCTCGTCCTGCCAGACCCATTCCTTGAACAGCTTCTCAATGACCTCCTGCTTTTCCAGCGCCGCCAATGTTTCCTCCTCCGTCTCCCGACGGATTTCCCGAAGATTCAGCGCGGCCTCCAGAATATACAGCGCGTTGTAGCTTGGCAGACCGTAGGTATGCTCCAGCTGCTTCCGGTCCACCCCGTCGCGGCCCCACAGATTCTTGTCCTCCACATACCAGTATCCGGTCATGGGCTCATAGCTGACATATGTTTTAAGCATCTTCCCCGTTGCGGCAAACGCCTCGTTTCCCGTGCGGAGAAAATAGATAAAATCGCTGATGATCGTTTTACTGACCCAGGGCACGCCCAGCGAGACCTCAATATCGGTATAGGGGATGTCGTGGAGCGTCCGTGGAGCCGTCCGCACACGATGAAGGTCCTCTTTGTTTTTTTGCAGCTCCTTTGCCTGGGCGTACAGCGCAATCCACTGGTCCAGGGTCATCTCTCCAAAATCCTGTTCAGACAGGGCGTCCACGATCTCCGCCGCCGGCAGGCCGCTCACTGCGCGTGAACCAGTTTCCTGCGCTCCGCCGAAATGGAGGGAATAGTCTTCCGCGTCAAACTGCGCATAGTCCCGGTGCATCAGCTCATAGGTCACATGCCGTTTGATCTCCGCCTTGTCCAGGTGGTCCACGATCTGGTTGATGATGTACTGCTTGCTTTTATAGGTGTACAGCGGGAGGCCGGTTTTGGTCAGCAGGTTGGTCAGCTCTAGCTTCCAGAGGACGCCCAGCTGGCTGGCGCAGCTCGGGTTCCCGGCGCGGGCGGGGCGGTTGACGATGACCTGGTCGCTTTGGATTGTGATGATCCCCCAGTGGTCGGGCAGTCTCCGGGCCGCTGTGTTCAAGTGCCGCCCGCCAATAACGATATAGTTCTGTTCAAAAAAGAGGTCGTAAGCCTTTATTTGACGACCCAGCCGTTGGTAATTGTCCAAATCGCTTTTGATCTCGTAGCCCGTCAGGCAGTCTGTCACCGCCATCAGGTCGCACACTGCGTCGCCGATGCTTTTTTCCTGATAGATCCGGATCTCACGGTTGGTTGCCTTCAAATAGGCGATCAGGATGTTCTTGATTTCTTGAGCGTTCATACCGGCCTCCCTGTGACCGTTGTTCCAAGGCGGTCAACACCATGCTGAATATAATAAAGACCGCCGTTACCCTGACTCCTCATTTCCTATACCGCTCCCATCCCAAACACGGAAGTTAAGCCCGGTTCTGCTGGCAATATAGAATGCCATTCAGAATACGCCTGCGCGTACTCTTTTGGAAAGTGCGCCTTATACCATGCCGCTTTAAGCACTGGTATCGCGAAGGCTGCCGCACAATACGCTTTCGGAGACAGGTCTATGATGTTGCTACAGGAATTTATAAACCATTCTGGAAGCCCGCTTTGCGTCAGGACGGACATACTATATTCTTGATCCAGTTCTCCGAATCCCTGGAGCTGCGCTGTAACCTGGTATGCAAACGCCATATCCAATCCCGCGTCCAGCAGGCGGCAGAAAACATCATCCACGCTCCCAATGATCTCGCTGAATGGAACGGCCTTCTTTTTCACCAGCTCCTCACCGTTGCCCTCCCAAGCGCCCCAGGAGTGGCGCAGGGCAAAAATTTTGATGATGTCATCCATTATTTTGGGGTCTGCCAATTTCCAGATCTCCTGGATATCTGAAAATCCAAGCTCAGGGATATCCGTTTGATCCCGCAATAATAATGGGAGCGCATCTTCTTCAACGTTTATGGAGGAAGAGTGAGTTCCAGTTAATTGTTCCAGTTTACGAAGCAGGTCCAGGTCTCTTGCGGGCACTAAATACAGCCGGAACAGGCAGGGAAAATCCTCAGCGGCTCCATAAGGGATCCAATATTCTCCGTCAACCTTTTTCAAGGGCAGCCAGTTGCGCAGTTCCGCAGCATTGGGGACGAAAATCCTTCCGTTGGATTGATATGATTCCGGCATTGATACCGCCATTCCCTGTGGAAATATTTGGGAAAGGATCGCAACCGCCTCTTTCCAGCATTCCTCCACACACTCTTCTGGAACGTTCAATGCAAATTGCCATTCAGGCGCATCAGGCATCCTGAAGCGTTCACGAGGGATCTGTATGGCCAAAGGATCAACTTCGGTCACTCCAAGCAGATATGCGGCGTACGAATATGTATAACCGGAGTCCGAGTAGTACCTAGCTATGGCACAGACCGGATACCCCTTTCCCTGGAGCCCCTGCATTAGCTGGCGGACAATCAGGAGAACGGAGCAGAACCATTCATTGTTTTGCAGAATTGCAAGCTCATAATCTATCCGTTCCTGCGCCGTCTCAGGAATCATACTGCCGTACCATATCCGGAGTTGCTTCCGGCAGAGGTCTGCTACGGTCTGATACGCGCGGGGCAGGATGGGCTGAAAACATTGTTGATCTTCTGGGAAAATCCGGATTTCTTCGCAGAGATCCGCCAGATGGTTGGGCGCGTGAATGACGACTTCTTCCGCTGATTTTTTTCCCAGGAATGAGAAGGCGTCCAGCATCTCCTCCGTGCAGAGCAGATCCGGCAGGGATATATCCCAAGCCCCGTTCTTTTCCGTGTAAAGGTGATTCGGCAGGGGCATATCCAAATCCTCGCCCTTCAGAACATAATAAGCGGCACCGCACCGGAACACCCCCCAGGGCTGGTTTTCCATGTGCGTATTTCCCGTTGCGGCCGCCAGTTTGCCGAACTGTCTGCTAAGGACAATGGGGTCAAGGATCAAGTCCTCATCCTTCAGAATATCATAGGCAATGCTGCTTCGGAACATCCCCCAATCCTGATCTGCCGTGCGCACATTTCCTGCCGCGGCCACCGGCTTGCCTGACCGGTTGCCGATGGCAATGGTTTTGAGGATCAAGTCCTCCGCGCTAAGGGCTTCGCCGCGCAGGGCTTGTTCCCGTGTGGACAGCAGTCCGTAATGCTGCGGCGGCAGGACCGACAGATAGTCGTAGAACCCTGCGATTTCCTCCAGACGGGTGTCATCCAGATTGTCCAGAATCCCACGACAGACCTCTCCGCCCTCTCCAGGACAGCCCACCAGCAGCCCGGTTCGATGCTCACTAACTTCCGCTTTGCGCAGAAATGGCCGCTTCTCCCGTCCCTGCCAGGCAATTTCCAGCAGCCGGTAAAGCTGCGCCAAACCCTCTTGACGCCGCACCAGAAGATGAACAGGGCACCCGTCTTCCAGCACAGTCTCCAGGCCATAAAGCATCTTGAAGCCAACCTCTCCCGGCCCCGCTTCCTTACGCAATTTCTCTACCGCCTGTGCCGCCTCCTTAAACCCCTCTACACCTTGAAAATCCGTAATCGCAATTGCCCGGACGCCGGCTCCACGGGCAATGTCAATCCACTCCCGGGGAGAGAGGAGGCCGTCTATTTTGCCAAAGCATGTGCGGCAGCTCAACTCAGCTCTTTCCACTGATTTCCTGCGGGTATGCTTTCTTATGAAATATGCGCGGCAAATCGAAGGAACTCTCCTTATGAAATTCTTACACATAAAACTCCTCCATGGTATCCAGGCATAAGCACCCAAGGCGTCCGCCAGAATAGACACAGCCGCAGTCGATGCCAATCATTGTATTGCAATGGAAAATCCGGTCCGGCAGTTCCGGTTTCCCGATTTGCCTGAAGAGCAGCCGGGTGGGGGTGTGCCCGAAAACGAGGGTTTTGTCCGGAAAATAGGCGGTCTCCGGGTCCGGGCGGCAGAACAGAAAATCCTCCAGGCCATATTCCTCTAAAGGACGGGCGGCGGAAAAATGCTCCAGCCCGGCGTGGACCAGGACAAATTTTCGCCTCTCCACGGTGACCTCCTCATAGGCGGACAATTCCGGCAGATACTCACACACGGTCTGCATTTCTTCCCCGCTGAACTGGAGAAATTGCAGAATGGACGCCTTTCCACCGTTTTGAATCCATTCCTGCATCTGTTCCTGTTCCGTTTTGCTCAATGACTGTTCCTCTCCCTGGCGCATAGTGCGCAAAAGGGACGGCAGCACTGCAGCGGCCAGCAGCTCGTGGTTCCCCAGAAGCCCGATCACGTTGGGCCGCGCCGCCATGTCCAGCAGGATTTTGAACCCGTCCGGCCCCCGGTCCAGCACGTCCCCCAACACATAGAGCGTATCGTCTCCCGTGAACTCAATGATCTCCAGCATGGACCGGTATTTTTCATAACAGCCGTGAATGTCCGATATTACATAGGTCATCGCGTTTTCCCCCTTTTCTCTGTGCTTCCCTCAGAAGTGGCCAGCAGGAAACCAGCTTTTCCGTTATAGCCGCAGCCGAATCGAATATCCGCGTCTTTGGGAACCGGCCGCTGGATTGCGCGGCATAGTCCATCCAGGTTTTCGAGTCGCATATCCCCAGGTACATTGACATATAGCACTGCGGATACGATTTTCCGGCCCCGCTCCGGCGCCATTTCCGCCGCTGCCAGCGGGGCCAGGCGTATCAGTTCGTCCATTGACGCGCAAGGAGGGCTTTCCAAAAGGAACGCTGCCCCGCCTTTTTGCAGAACCGTCAGATCATCCACATCCAGGCAAATCAGACTGGAAGCGCCGCACAGCACTCGTTTCAAAAGCGCGTAATCCGTCTCCCTGAGAAGCCGTTTTCCTGCTGGCCTCTTTTCCATAAACGCACAATCCTTTCCTTCAAATGGATTTTCCGCAATGTTAGCACACCCCCCTATACCAAAACAAGTACAGAGGGGTGGTTGCTATCCGCGCTGCGTTTATGGTACAATAACCCATCAGGAAAAGGAGGTGCCGCCGTGTCCATAAACATCCTTCCCTTCCGGGTTTATCAGGTCCTCTCGGAACATACCGACGCCGACCACGCCCTGCCCATGGGGGAACTGCTCCGCCTGCTGCGGACAGAGTACGGCCTGCGCTGTGACCGGCGGGCCGTGTACGCCGCTCTGGACAAGCTGCGGGCTGTGGGCTGTCATATTCCTGAGTACCAAGACGACGGCGAGGGCTACCGGCTGCTGTCCCGCCCTCTGGAACCGTCGGAAGTCCGGCTGCTGTCGGATGCCGTGTCCGCCTTTCCGGGCATCTCCCAGCGCCAGTGTGAGCGGCTGCTGAAGAAGCTGGGGCGGGGCCTGAGCCGCTGGCAGCGGGAACAGTGCCCTCCTCTCCCTGTCAAAACGCCTTGGAGAGGTGTAAACCAGGAGGCGTTTTTGTCTATCGAGGTGCTGGAGGAGGCGGTTTCCCGCTGCTGTCAGGTACAGTTTCAGTACATGGAATACGGTATGGACAAGAAACTTCACCCCCGCCGGGAACGGCCCTATCAGGTGTCGCCCTATGGGCTCTATTTTACCAACGGCAATTATTATCTGCTCTGCCGGTATCAGGGCGCGGAGAATATCAGCCACTACCGGGTGGACCGGATCCAGTCCCCGGTCCTGGTGGAGACCCAGCCGGTCGAGCCACTGCCGTCAGGACTGGATTTAGGGCGTTACGTCCGTGAGCGGGTCTACCCCTTTCCCGGCGAGGCCGTCCGGGCGGTGCTGCGCTGCGAGGCGGATTTGGCCAGCGACGTGCTGGACCGGTTTGGCATGGAGACCCAGCTCCGGGACAACGGAGACGGTACATTTGATGCCACGGTCTTCACCGGGGCCGCAGGGCTGAAATTCTGGGCGCTGCAATATGTGGCGGTGTGCCAGGTCCTGGAACCGCTTGGGCTGCGGCGGGAGATTGGCGAAATTTTGCGGAATGGATGGGAGAGGTATCAAAACATTTCTTCGCCATTGAAAAAAGAGAAGGGGGAATCGTGATGGAACGCAATATTTTCAAGGCGCTGAGAGTGGGACAGGACGAGGTGTTAATGTGCCGTTTTCTGGCTGATTTGCTGGATCCAAAGGGGCGGAACAAGCTGGATACGTCCTGTTTGAAGTCGTTCCTGGAAGTATGTTTGCAAATGGACTGTGCAAAACTGAAAACTCTGGAAAGAACCTGCGTCATGACGGAATACCTGATTGACAACGGACGGAGAATCGATATCATGCTCCAACATCCCCAGTTTTCTATTCCGATTGAGGTCAAGATCAATGCTGGTGACCAAGAGTCTCAATGCTATGACTATCACTTCTATGCCCGCAACGCCAAATTGGTTTATTTGACTAAGAGCCATGAAACAAAACCCTCCCTGTGGACCATGCAGTCCAAGGATAAGGGGAATACGTTAGAAGAAAGCGCTGTCACATGCATCTCCTGGAAAAGTATCTGCACATGGCTGGAGGAATGGAGGAGGAGACAGCCTAAATCTGACCAAAACGCTGAACTTTTGGAACAAGTTCGGCAGTACATAGAGGCTATTGAGTGGTTTTTGTCCGACTCGAAAAAGCAATCAGCGGATAGCAGCTTGGCTTGTACTGTATTAGAGACATTCAAGGAAGCAATCGACAGGAAAGCGATTGCGGAAACCTACCAGTTGGAATGGTTGGAGCATTCCTACAAGTCCTATTGCAGTGCGGAGTTGAAGGAAAAAAAGAAAACGAACCTACAACGTTTGAACTTCTGCCCCGGCGTGAATTATAAGGTAAAAGCGGATGGATTGGAATTTTCTGATCCTAACCAGGAGATGTGGTTCCGCATCGAGGCCTCTGACGACGGCTATCTAGTTGGCGGTTTTTGCCTGGTGGAGAGGGAAAACGGTTGGATGCAAATAAAAGTAGATGACGCAGCCATGGAGACGGTCAAGAAGCAGTTTCCTGCTTTCCGCGTCATTGCTTCCCGGAGCTATTGGTGGTTTGTCTGGCGCTACTCCAACGGTAAGCAGGCCGTGTCCTATGATGACGTGCCTAATTTTAAGACCATGAACCAATGCGCCATGGACTTGCATGACCCAGTTAAGCTGAAAGAATTTGCGGAAGAAACACTTCAAACCTTTGAGGAGCAGCTTTTGCAGTATCTAAAGTCCCCGCCTGAGCTGTGATACATCATAGATTCAAAAGCGGTTTGCCTGTCTTCATCTAGACAGACGAACCGTTTTTTGAGATTTACCCTTGACAAAAGCTCTCTGAGGACAATGTATCTGGCAAGCTCACCGACGACCGCTTCATGAAAATGTCCCAGCGATACGACGAGGAACAGAAGCAGCTCAAAAAGGACATTGGGGAATTGCAGTGCCAGTGTGACAAGGACGATGACCGCGCCTATTGCAAAGACCAGTTTTTGAAAGCGGTGCGGAAGTTCATGGAGATGAAAACGCTGGCGCCCACCATCCTGCATGAGCTTGTGGAGCGCATGGATGTGTACCAAACCCAACCGCTCCGTTTCCAAAAAG
>Ga0224741_10137_pt1 | contig 12889 bp, 9 predicted proteins | sample LIM_E_Water_Pos_FD_161629 | JGI IMG/M metagenome (GOLD analysis project Ga0224741, IMG submission 161629) | Enriched cells from gastrointestinal tract of the lab mouse from Pacific Northwest National Laboratory (PNNL), Richland, Washington... | ecosystem: Host-associated > Mammals > Digestive... | reverse complement strand
ATTGGGACGGCTGGAGCAAGTTAGATACTTCAGATGCCTTTTCAACAGAAAAAGCGCCCGCCCTTACCGAAAAGGACCGACGCGATGTGGCTCGAGATGTGGACCGTATTATGGAAGATCTTTCGGAAAGCGGCGACTTGATGTTTGATGGCGTTCCCATGTCTGACGAGGCTAGGGCCGCTATGGCTGCCGCTATGCGGATCGGCTTGGAGGAGGCCCGGCGCCGCAATAAGAAAACCTATACACCGAAAAAATACAAGAAGGGGTAATGTCATGTCTACCAAGACCATTGCGGATGGTCTGGCCAGAAATCACGGTACCCGTGACCCCTTTACCATTGCAAACGAATTAGGCTTTATTGTCGTTTTCGCGCCATTGGTAGACATGCGGGGCTTTCAACAGAGCGCAAAAAGGAGGCGTCTCATTTACATCAATGATGAATTGGACGAGCAGCAGCAACGTCTCGTTTGCGCCCATGAACTGGCCCACCATCTTCTCCACCGTGGGATGAACCGGATTTTTATGGACCAAAACACATATATGGTGACACAGCGGTTTGAAACCGAGGCCAACCGATTTGCGGTTGATCTGATATACAGCGACGAAGAATTGCAGCCTTATCTATCCCGCAGTTATGATTGTGCGGCCGCCTATATGGGTGTCAGCAAAGCCCTTGCGGAGTATCGAATGGGAGAGGTCATGCCGGAACATCCGGCAGACGAATGGGCATGAAAAAACCGCCCCCAGTGTTGGTAGCACTAGGAGCGGCTAAAGGAGCAACAAACTTTCCAGGGCCTGTTGCTCCTCTATTATATCATAGAAATGGAGGAATTTCAATGGCAACCATTCAAAAACAGGGGAGAGGCTACAAAATTACCGTCTCCCAGGGCTATGATTATGCCGGCAAGCGGCTCCGTCAGTATATGACGTGGGTACCGGAACCGGGGATGTCCGAGCGGCAGATCAAGAAAGAGCTGGAGCGGCAAGCGGTCTTGTTCGAGGAAAAAGTTTTGACCAGGGCCACCTCCAACGGCAACATGCGCTTTGTCGACTTTGCGGAGAAGTACATGACCGAGTACGCCCAGCTGTATCTCAAGCCTAAAACCATAGCCACCTACACGGAGCACCTTCAGCGCATCAACCAGGCCATCGGCCACATCCGTCTCTGTGACCTCCGTACCGGCCACATCAACAGCTTTTACCAAAACCTCCAGGAGAAGGGGATCCGCAACCGCACCACCGCCCTTTGTAAAATTGACCTACGGGAGCGGATCGGGACGCAGCGCGGAGCTCTGACCGCTTTTGCCGACCGCGCCGGCGTCAGCCGGGCCACCGTTAAGCAGGCCATAGATGGCAAGCCCATCAACCGGGAATCCGCTGACGCTATCGCCCAGGCCGTAGGGATGAAGACCGCCAGGGCCTTTACCCTCACCACCCACGGGGAACCGCTGGCCCCGGCAAGCGTAATCTCCTACCACCGTACCCTCTCCTCCGTCCTCTCCCGGGCGGTCAAGTGGGGCTATATCCAGATCAACCCGGCAGACGCAGCGGAAAAGCCCAGCCTGGGCGGCCATGAGGCGGCCTATCTGGAGGAGGATGACGCCCGGCGGCTCCTGGAGCTGTTGCAGGCCGAGCCGGTCAAGTGGCGGGCCCCCATCACCTTTGACCTGCTTTCCGGCCTGCGCCGGGCGGAGCTTCTGGGCCTTCGCTGGCAGGACGTAGACTTGGATGGGCATACCATCACCATCCGCCAGACCTCCAACTATCTGCCCGGAAAGGGGGTCTATGTCGGCACACCGAAGACCACCACCTCGGCCCGGCCTCTGCCCATCTCCACTGCGGCTATTATGCTGCTGTTGGAATATAGATCCTGGCAGGACACCAGACGGGAGCAGCTGGGGGACGCCTGGGAGGATCAGGACGGGCGGGTGTTCACTACCGACACAGGAGCGCCCATGTTCCCCGACAGCCTGACGCAATGGTTTAGCGGCTTTATCGCCCGGTCCGGTATGCCGAAGGTGACGGTTCACAGTCTGCGGCACACATACGCCTCCCTGATGATTGCCGACGGCGTGCCTCTGGTTGTGGTATCCCGGCAGCTGGGCCACGCCCAGGCTAGCACCACGGCCAACATCTATGCCCACGCCATAGCCTCCGCCCAGGCTAAAGCCATGCAGACCTTTGACCGTTTCAATGACATTGTGAGAACTGAAAAGCCGCCCGAAAAGGGCATGAAAAAAGCGGCCGGGAATTGATCTCCCGGCCGCTCAACTGTGTATTCTGCGGTAAACCTTTGCCAGATTGGACGCTAAACGGACGCTAGCCCTGAAAATCCGGGGCTGTCGGAGAAACAAGAAAAGCCTTGTAACCGTTGCGGCACAAGGCTTTTACTGGAGCTGCTACCCAGATTTGAACTGGGGACCTCATCCTTACCAATTCTTCCCAAGTCGTTCTCTCTTGTTGTCTCCTGTTTTGTTTTAGCGCCGGGAACCGTTGTACCGCAACGGCTCCCGGCAATTCTTTGTCGTAGCTTCATGTTTCTTATTCCATCTTTATGTCTGTAGCTTTCCCATGCCCGTATGGTTTTTGTATGGGTTTCTATAAAGGGCTGTGTTGTCCATACACAGAAGGATCATTCCTCCGTGGCCAAATGATACTCAGCCGCACTGGTAATACCTTTCCGCTCCAAGATACCTTCCTGAACCAGTTTATTCAATATGCGGTATGCCTGTGGCGGCGTGACACGCAGTAATTCTATTACATCCTTTCTTGTAATACTTTTTTGCTTCTTCACCAGGCTGACAACTAATTCCCGATATCTCAATTGATCAATCCCTCTTTGCCGCACATACTGCGTCGGGTTCTGATATGCTTTTACATCCAGGATGTATACACGGCCCCTTCCACTTCCAACCGCTTCAATTATGCCCGCCTCTATCAGCCGCTCCAGCGTACCGCGTATTTTCGTCTCTGGAATATTAGTATTTTGAACAATTTCCGCCAGCGACATCCGTCGTCCCCGCTTCAAAACATTCAGCGCAAACAATGCGTTTAACGGCATCGGTTCCCCTGTACGTCTCTGCTCCTCTGTGATGAGAGAAATTAACCGCTCATCCGGAGCCCCACTGGGGATAAAGAGCCTAACAACACTTGAGGTCGTCTCCGAATAGTCTGGAACATCCCGTCCATAGCGCAGGGAGCCCTCATAGATTCGATCTACACCGCGTCCGGATCGTTCCGCAAGGCCAATACGTTTCAATGCGTCTGCCAACACAGGATTGCGACCATACGGTTCCGCGCTCAGAATATTTTGAACTGTCACGCCTTCTATAAATCCGCCAGGGTTGCTTACTGTAAGGCCGTCCTCATCTATCTGCACCAGTACTCTTCCAAGCTGCGTATAATCCCGATGAGAAAAGGCGTTTACAACGGCCTCCCGCACAGCACGTTGGTCATACGCAGGAACGGAGATTCGAAACAGTCCCGCTTCCACTTCCTGTACGGGATTCCTGACGTCAATGAAATCAAATATTTTCTCAATTGCCGCCAACAGTGGCAAGAAAAACGTCTCGTTTACTGTGACATGAGTTCCATGGCGCATCAGAAAAGCGCTCTCTGCCGTCGGCATCAGTTCTCTCAGCTTTTCCCGCTTTCCAAGTAAGAGTAGGCCCGCATAAGTGGGAACATATTGTTCGCCGCTTATTGTCACGAGTCTCAGTGCCTTGTCAAGTTCGTCATCTGGCAATTCCAGCAGAACGCTTTCCCCGTGATACGCGAGGATAATCTTGCGAAGCCGCTCCCGCTCCAATGGATCCAAATCATGGTATTGGGCGCCTGGGACAGGCTGCGCTGAAAAATCGAGCAGAGAAAGCGCACTCAGCCTTGAGTTAATCTCATGGGGATACATCGGAACGTTCTCCGGCGTGCCGTCCGCTTTCAGCCGCCGACGTTGGATCTTCCCCGCAGAAGAAGCCACAATGCTGCGGCTCCTTGGCACATGGATCACCAGCGCCGGACGCTCCTCATGGAGATACTCTATTCGAACCGAAATGGGTGGGACTGTCCGGTTGGCAATAAAGGCTGAAAGTTGTGTTGCATCCTGGTGTTGTTCGTGCAGTCCCGTAACGGTGCCATCGTCCTCTACACCCAGATATAAATCTCCGCCGTGGGTATTCGCAAACGCAACAATAGCATTAATCAAATCCGAGTCTGACAGTTTCTTGATATCACTCTTAAATTCTATCTCTATTGTCTCATGTTCAGGAATTATACGCTCCATTTTATCACCCCTTTGTACAATATTAGCACAATGGTGTAAGTATGTCAATAAAATTTCACACGCGTGCAAGTTTACGTGAACAACTTATGCGATTTTTAACACTTCATATATCGCATATAGACAATCCTCTATTGTAAGCGCTTTACCATTTTCAAAAAACACCGCTGTAACGACCCGGTTTTTACAACTTTCCTGTGTGGTTAATTCATCATCAAACATCTCACTAATCTTATCCGAATCTGCTCTGGAAATATCTAATGCATTTCTCCAACACCTTACAAAATGCTTTTTAAAAGATTCATAGTCAGAATAAAGCCCCATGGGATTATCCTGCAGACCGTAACGTACCGGCTGGAAAAGAGATGCTATATCTCTTATGTATTCATATACCAAGTCTTCTCTGCCCCTGACATTTGACATATTTGCTGATGCCGAAGTGACGTCAAGATCAAACTTTGCACGCATATGAGTTTGAAAGTGGTTTCCTATTATTGGATATTGATACATATTGCAATTCCCTTTCTAAACATCTTTTATCAACCAATTATTTCCAACAACTCTCCACAATTCCTATACCGGTCATCCAAATTCCCCGCCAGGCACTTCATCACAATACCTATCTGTCTATCTGATAGGTCCGGAGCGGCATTGCATAAATATGCCCTCATGTCGCTCCCATGGGGTGCTCTCCCGCAAAGCAACCAATACCAGATTGCACCTATGGAGTATATGTCACTCCTGCAATCTCTCAATTTCGGATTTTCCTGTAATGCAGGATCAATAAAAGTCCCGCCCGCTACAACTTCACCTGTCTTAGTAAGCTTTGTATTATTTTCCGTATCTAAAAAAGCACTAACCCCAAAATCAATAATCTTAAATATCTTCTCCTTTGTTGAAAACACAACATTGCTCGGCTTTAAATCCCGATGTATGATTCCCTTTTTATGGGCATACTCTAATCCTCTTAAAATTGGCCTTATGACGTTTACACTGTTTTCAAAGCTTAATATACCGTACTTTCCCTGCAATTCGTTTAAATCATATCCTTCAATATACTCCATTCTTATAAACGGTCCTTCAGAAATTCTGCCTGCATCGTATATTTTAACAATATTCATATGGTTTAGAAGAAAGAGCATCTTAGCCTCTCTGAAAAATCGCCTTTCTCCATCTTCCTGCTCTTTTGATGATACAAAAATAGGAGCGTATACTTTTACCGCAAAATCCATATCCAAACACTTATTGTGGTATTTAAAAACACAGCCAAAGCCTCCGGAGCCAATCTGCTCAACTCTTTTATACTGTTTTATCTGTAAAAACGGATCTGCTTCTTCATCAGAATGTTCCTCTATGTATTCAATCAAACGATTTATGGAATCTGTAATCAGTTTTCTTCTTCCCGCATAGCTGCTGGACTCATTCTGCATATATCGTCTAAACTCATCTGCTGTCCTACAAACTTTGATAAACTTTGGAATCTGCTCTTTACTTACGTTTTCCAGTAAAGAGTTCCTTGTTTGAGTATAATATTTATCGTCAATGGTTCCATCCGTTGCCTTTGACAACAGCCCTATTTTATACTCATCCAGCACATCTATCAATTCGTTTTTTGTCATCGTCCCATCTCTCTCCTTAACTCAGTATCTTTTCAGACAAAACCAATTACATTTTTTATTTTAGTTATTATACCTCAAAACCAGGAGAACCACAAGCATCCACCCATAAAAACACCTGACCATAGTTGAGAGCTATTCCTGTCTTTGTTTCTACTATTCTTGTATTTCTATCCCGTCTCAAGCTGCCGGGGCGGAAAGAGGGCTTGCGCCGATTCCGACGCAAGCCCTCTTTTTGCCCCTTACCTCGTTCTGCTCGTCGCGTCTGCCCAAGCAGACACCTCGCAGAAGCCCTGTTGCGGTAAAAAGTGTCATCTGTGTATCATTAGATATTTCTGTGATACCATCTCGAAGCTCATATTCGGTAATTCCGATCTCTCCGTACTTTCTGAGTATGGAGGACACAGGCATAAACTCTACTGCATATCCAAGCGCATCGCCAACGGCCCCGCCAAACAGACATACTCAGTCAATTTTCAAAATCAATTCCAGCACCCTTCTGGCACAGGTCTCCAGGTCGCTCCGGCTGACCGCCCCCAGCTTCATAGCTTCCTCCACCCGTTCCGGGTAACCGTTGGCCATTTTCAGGTCGTTGCCTGCCAGGAGCTCCTTGTAGTGCTCTCCGCGGGTCCACCAGTCGGACATCACCAGGCCGACATAGCCCCACTCCTCCCGGAGGATGGTGGTGAGCAGCTCCCGGCTCTCCGAGGCCCGCTGGCCGTTGATGACATTGTAGGAGCTCATAATGGCCCAGGGCTGTTCCTCCCGGACGATAATCTCAAAGGCCTTCAGGTAAATCTCCCGCAGGGCCCGCTGGGACAGGCGGGAGTCGCTGTACTTCCGGTTGGTCTCCTTGTTGTTGCAGGCAAAGTGCTTCACGGTGGCGGCGATATTTTGAGACTGGATGCCCCGGACCATGGCCCCGGCCAGCTTGCCGGTGAGCAGGGGGTCCTCGGACCAGTACTCAAAATTCCGGCCGCACAGGGGGCTGCGGTGGATGTTCACCGCCGGAGCCAGCCAGACAGAGATGTTGTTTTCCTTCACCTCCGCCGCGGCGGCGGCCCCCACCTGGGCGGTCAGCTCCGGGTCCCAGGAGGCGGCCAGCAAGGTGGCGCAGGGCCAGGCGGTGGTGCAGACCCCCACCTCGGGCTGGATGCGCAGCCCGGCGGGGCCGTCGGCGGTGGTCAGGTTGGGCACGCCGTATTCCGGAAGGTTGCCCAGGCCGAAGGTGTTGGACACCCCCACATTGGGCTGGCCGCCCAAGAGGTGAATGAGGTCGCCGTCGCTGAGCTGGGCCATAAACTCATCCAGAGACAGCCTGCCCTCCGCCACAGCGGACAGGGGCTGTACTCCTTCCGCATAGGGTTGAGCCAGCATATAGTGGCCCCGGCCTGGCGCGGCGGGAGCTACCCCCTCCGCCTGGGCGGTGGTGAGGGGCTGGAACAGATTGGCTTCTGCGTCCGCCGCCGGGGCGGTGGGCAGGGCCTCATAGCTGCCGTCCCCCAGCAGACGCCTGGGCAGGCGGAAGAGGGCCAGGCTGTCGCTGAGCTGGGCCAGGACCTCCGTCTCCGCCTGTTCATAGGCCCAGTCCAGCTCCACCGTGTCCCGCACCGACATCCCCACATACAGGGCATACCGCCCCTTCTCCAGCGCCCAGGCGGAGGGGGCGATCTTCCCCAGGTCGTCAAAGCTGGCCATGTCGGACACAGCGAAGGACAGTTCAACTGTCTCACTTTCCCCCGGCTCCAGCAGCCTGGTCTTTTGGAAGGCCCCCAGGCACCGGGCGGGCTTTTGCAGCTTCCCCCAGGGGGCGGCGTAGTAGAGCTGGACCACCTCTTTGCCCGTCCGTTTCCCGGTGTTGGTCACCCGGACGGACACCTTGATTTGCCCCTCCGACTCCCCGGCGCTCACTGTCTCCAGAGAAAAGCTGGTGTAGGACAGGCCGTGGCCAAAGGGGTAGCACACCCGCTCCGCCGCCCCCGGAAGAGTTTCAAAATACCGGTAGCCCACATAGATGTCCTCGGTGTAGTTCACATAGTGGGGGGAGTCGTGGAAGTGCTCCGTGGAGGGGTAGTCAGACAGGTCCCGGGCGAAGGTGTCGGGCAGCTTGCCGCAGGGATTGGCCTTGCCGGTGAGCAGAGCGGCGATAGCCCCGCCCCCCTCCATGCCCCCCTGCCAGGCCAGCAGGGCGGAAGAAATGCGGTCGTCCTCACAGAACCAGGACACGTCCACCACGCCGCCCACGTTGAGCACCACCGCCACCTTGTCAAAGGCGGCGCAGACCTGGTTCACCATGGCCCGCTCCTCCTCGGTGAGGTAGTAGTCCCCCCTGGGGAAGACAGCCTTGGCTTTGCGGGGCATATTCAGCTCATCGGGCCAGGGGTAGTCCGGCTCCTGGTAGAAGACCGGCTCCCGGTCCCAGCCCTCGCCGGAGAAGCGGCTGAGGACAATCACAGCCACGTCCGCGTCCCCCCGGGCAGAATCCACCAGACTCTGGGGCAGCGCCGGCTCCGCCATCAGGCCGGGGACGTCCCCCGCCTCATACCGCCGCTCCACATAGTCCCGGTAAAAATCGGACAGGGGCCCATAGAGGGATATCCCCTCCTCCTTCAGGCCGTCATGCAGATTTTTGACATAGGCCACGGTCACATCCCCGCTGCCGCCGCCGCCCTTCACATAGTCGAAGCTGCCCTTGCCGAACAGGGCCACCCGGGCATCGGGAGCCAGCGGGAGCAGATTTCCGTTGTTTTTCAGCAGCACCGCCCCCTCCTGGGCAGTCCGGCGGGACAGGGCGATATGCTCCGGGCTGGCTGTCACCCGTTGGCTCCCGTTCAGGGGCAGGTTGGGCTGATAGCGGGCGCGAATCCATTTTTCCATAAAAATTCCTCCTTGAAAAAAGCGCCGTCGGCCGACGGCGCTTTCTGATTTATTCCTTGACGCCGCCCAGGGTGACGCCCTCCACAATAAACTTGGACAGGAGCAGGTAAATAACAATGATAGGTACAATGGCGATGGTAATCATCATGTAAATTTTGCCCATATCGAAGTTCATGTAGTCCGCGCCCCGAAGGGTGGCGATCATGATGGGCAGGGTCTGCTTGCTCTTGGAGGTGATTACCAGAGCGGGGATGAAGTAGTTGTTCCAGGAGCCCACAAAGGTGAAGATAGCCTGCACCGCGATGGCGGGCTTCATAATCGGCAGGACAATGCGGTTGAAGGTGCCGAACTCCTGAGAGCCGTCGATCCGGGCCGCTTCAATCAGCTCCTTGGGCAGGGAGGACTGCATATAGCTGTGCATGAAGTAGAACACGGCGGGGGAGGCGATGGAGGGGATAATCAGGGGAATCAGGGAGTCGTCCAGCCCCATGCCGGTAATCAGCCGCAGGAAGCCCAGGGCCGTCACCTGGGTGGGCATGACCAGGATGGCCATGATAAAGGTGAAGGCGGTGCGCTTCAGCTTGAAGTCGTAGGCGTAGATGCCGTAGGCCGTCAGGGCGGAGAAGTAGGTCACGATGGCGGCGCAGCAGCCGGAGACAATCAAACTGTTCTGGATGCCCTTCAGGATGGGGATGGCCGGGTCGTTGATGACGCTTTTGAAGTTGGTGAGCAGGCTGGAGCCTGGCAGGGCGGAGAAGCCCAGCTGGAGCTGCGCGTGGGAGCGGGTGGCGTTGACAATCAGGATGTAGAAGAAGAACAGACACAGAAACGCCAGAATAATCAGCACCACATGGGCCAGAATGGTCCGTCCGCTGGATTTTTTGTTCTCCATTACGCTTTGCCCCCTTTCTTGGCGCGCTTGGCCGCGGACTTGGAGCCGTCCGGGTCGGAGTCGGTGTTCATCTTAAAGACGAACCAGCAGAGAATGGCGCTGATGATAAACAGGAAGACGGACAGCGCGCCGGCGATGCCGTAGTTTTTGGCCTGGAGGTGTTTATTCAGGTACATAATCAGCGTCATGGTGGTGCGGTCAGGGGCGCCCTTGCCGCCAGTGAGAATCTGGGGTACGTCGAACATCTGCAGGCCGCCGATGAGGGAGGTAATCAGAGTGTAGGTCAGCAGGGGCTTGATCTGGGGCAGGGTAATCTTGAAAAATTTCTGGATATGGGTGCAGCCGTCCAGCTCCGCCGCCTCAAAGATGGAGGGATTGATGCCCATAATCGCCGCCATCAGCATAATGGTGGTGTTGCCGAACCACATGAGGAAGTTCATCAGTCCTACCAGGGTACGGGCGCCCAGGGTGGACTCCATAAACCGTATGGCCTCTCCCACCACGCCCATGCGCAGCAGGATGCTGTTGACAGGTCCGGCGTTGGAGAACAGGGCGAAGAACAGCATGGCAAAGGCGGAGGCCATAATCAGGTTGGGCAGGTAAATGACCACCTTGAAGAACTGCTTGCCCCGGATTTTCAACCGGGCGTCGGTAAACCAGGAGGCCAGCACCAGCGCCACGATAATCTGGGGTACAAAGCCCAGAATCCACATGACAAAGGTGTTCCAGGCGTACTTGGGCAGGTCGGAGGAGAGCAGGGAGGTGTAGTTGGACAGCCCGGTCCAGTTGGGGCCCACGGTCTTCAGGCCGAAGGCGTAGTACTCATAGAAGCTGTTGCGGATGGTGTCCGCCAACGGGATGAGCGAGAAGATGGCATAGCTTAAAAAGAAGGGGAGGATAAAAATATATCCCCATTTGGCGTAGCTGACGCTTTTGATTCGATTCTCGTTTTTCATCAGAAGTCCTCCTTTCACAGCGGTTTACGGCCAAAGCACGCCGCCGCCCACCAGCCAGGGGTAGCGCTCGGTGATGGCCATCTCAAAGTTGTCCTTGGCCTTGTCCAGGCTGATGACGCCGTTGAAGTAATCGCCAAAGGTGTTTTGGAACTCCTCCACACAGCCCTGGTCATAGGAGGAGATGTTGGACAGGTCCACTGTGGCCGCCACATCGGACAGCACGCCGATGTAGTTCTGTCCGCCCAGCAGCTCGATGCCGAAGTCGGGAGACTGAGCCAGCTCCTCCATCAGAGGCTGGTCGTTGCTCATCTCGCCGTAGTTCATGGCCAGGGTGCGCAGGAGGTCCCGGTCGGCGGTCATGGTCAGCATGATATCCCTGACCTGGGAGGCGTTATCGGTGCCGTTGGCGGCCACCAGCCAGGTGCCGCCCCAGAAGAAGCTCTGGGGGCTGGGGCAGACGGCCCAATCCTGGGCGGCGGCGGTATCCTTCACGTTGGGAGCGATACACACATCCAGACCCCAGGCGGGGAGGAAGAAACAGAACACCTTGGAGTCGGGGCCCATGTCCTTGTTCCACTCGTCGTTCCACTGGCCCGGCACGTTGTGGCTGATGCCGCTCTCAATGTCCTCCATGGAGCGGTCCACCCAGTTCATCATGTTGGGGTCCACCACCACGGTCTTGTCGTTCTTCACCCAGGGGGCGGAGACGTTGTTGGAATACACCCGGGCGGTGTCCGCCCGGCCGGAGTACATGTAATAGCCGGCGGCCTTCATCTGCTCCGCCGTCTCGTAAAACTTATCCCAGTCGGCCACGGCGGCGCCTACGGTCTCCGGGTCGTCGGTGCCCAGGACGGCCTTGGCGATGGAGCGGCGGTAGACCAGCATGCCGGGGGTGGCCTGGTAGCTCAATCCCCTGATCTCACCGTCAGAGCCGGTCATGGCCTCCAGGGTGTAGCGGTACTGGTTGGCGATGTCCGCGTCGGTAATCCCCAGCTGGGAGATGGGGAGCGCCACATTGACCTCCGGGTCGACATATTTCAGGGCGTAGTCTGCCTCCACCAGGAACATGTCGATCCGGTCGTCGGCAGCCACCCGGTTCTGCTTGAGCAGCGCCTCATCCAGCTTCTGCTGGTAGACGCCGTCCTGGGTGGGGTTGACAATCCAGTGGACCTCGGTGCCGTCCTTCAGATAGGCGATGGATTTGTCGTCCGAGAGCCGTTCCACCTGGGGGTAATTCTCGTTGAACTTGCCCTGGAACTCCTCGTTCCACACGTAGATGTTCAGGACCTTGCCGCCGTCGCTGGCCTGCACGCCGCTGAGCAGGCCGCCGCCGCTGCCGCCGCCGCAGCTGCTGAGCAGCCCCAGCGCCGTCACAGACGCCAGCGCCAGGCTCAAGATTCTCTTTTTTCTCATGTTCCACTCCTCCTTCTTTATTTGCGCAGCCCATGGGACTGCCGTACTGATGTTTATTATAGATTTAGAGCCTGTCTCGGTATATTAAATCAAGAGTGCAAATATCAGATTCATAACATATTTCCCGGCCGGTAAAAATTTTTCCGCTGATAAATTCCACAAAAATATCCGGCATATCTTGATAAAAGGGCAGAGCTGTGATATATTCGGGGCAAAATTGGAGGGAGGCCCTTTGTATGAATGTCGAACCGATCTGGCAGCCCGTTCTGCTTGAGGAAGAAAGCGCGGTCACCAGCCACCGGGAGCCGGGGGAGGAGTTCCTTTTTTACCGCTCGGTGGCGGCGGGCCTCATTGACGCGGTGCAGGACAATTGCAGCCGGGGCGCCTTTGAGAACATGGAGGGGGTGGGCAAGCTCTCCGACAACCCGGTGACCAATCTGCGCTACCACTTTGTGGTCACCGCCGCTATGATCACCCGCTTCTGCATGGAGGGCGGTATGCCCCTGGAGGAGGCCTTCGGCCTGAGCGACGAGTACATCCGGCGGATGGACTGCTGTACCAACATGGCCGAGATCGTCTATGTCCACGACCAGATGGCGCTGGACTTCGTGTGCCGGATGCGGCATCTGCGGAAGAACATCGCCTCCTCCAAACAGGTGGCTCAGGCCATCGACTACATCTATGTCCACATCATGGACCGGATCACGGTGACCGAGCTGGCCGAGGCCATCAACATCTCTCCCACCCACCTGTCCCGCATCTTCAAGCAGGAGACGGGTATCTCGGTGAGCGAGTACATCCGCCAGCGGAAAATTGATATGGCGAAAAACCTCCTCCGGTTCAGCAATTACGACTTTGT
>Ga0224741_10136_pt1 | contig 12917 bp, 15 predicted proteins | sample LIM_E_Water_Pos_FD_161629 | JGI IMG/M metagenome (GOLD analysis project Ga0224741, IMG submission 161629) | Enriched cells from gastrointestinal tract of the lab mouse from Pacific Northwest National Laboratory (PNNL), Richland, Washington... | ecosystem: Host-associated > Mammals > Digestive... | reverse complement strand
AATTTTTAGAGCCAAAATAGAGCCAACAAAAACTGCCACTTTTCCCTTATCCCCTTTATCAACATGCTGCTAGCACCATATCACTAATTACCTAATTCAGAATACTTAATTGCACGCTCCATCAATTCCTTTCGATTAGGAAAATTATATGGAGCAGCCTTTTCTCCACCTGCAAAAGGTACTGGGTTTTTTCGATAATAGTCTATTGTTTCTGGAAATGTTCCTAAATATATTCCCTCTGTATCTTCGTCAATATTTTGAATAGCATATTCTTGTAAGGACATTAATTCCTCATCTTTAATTTCTATTCCACACAATACCACCAACTCATGTGTTGCATCATTTTGATAGCCGCCAAATATAACAATATCCTTTTTATCAATCTTCCCCCCTAATTCTTCTGTAAATTCTTTCTGAAAATTTTCTTTAAATTCTAATTCTCTAAAGCATTCTTTTTCAGAATCCCATATCGTTGGTAAATGACCTCCTGCACCTAATAACTCAATAACAGGTCTTTCATGCGAGCCATCCCACCCCGCAACTCTCCTGTTAAAAATACATAACACATCTCCCTCTTTAACCTCATCTATATTTTTACAAAATGGCAACCAAAATTTATCAAATTCATGTTTTCCATATCTATTATCTTTTATTTCACTTTTTATCCATTCTATCGTTTTCTGTGACACTTTTGTAAATAATATTCCCTGAGTGTTTAAATGCCATGGTATATCGCTTGAACTTTCCGCAAACATGAGCGGTGTTAATATATTAGTCTTCGCATACTTAATATCAATCGCATTTTCTATCTTAATCACGCGAATTAAATCTCGTATTTTTTTATCCCATTTTTCTCCTAAACCGTTAGTTTCTACTAAATTATCACTCCGAAATGTAAAGCTTGCATTATCTGAAAACAACAACACATCTCTGCCTACATACTTTTCAGCTTCTTCCACTCTTGAAATCTGTGGAATATTGTGTAAATACTCATTTGCTTTTTCCATATAAATCTCCTCCTATTCAAAAATCAAACATACTCAATGCCCATGCCATATATGCCGTTGGAAATGTATATATTCCTCTACCATTTATTTCCATATCCTTAGGCATATAATAACATTGTTGATTGTTTCCATTTATATACACTAATCTTTTCTTACATATCTTTTTTAAACACCTAATAAAATAATTCATTTTTATTAAACTTAAATCTCCATTTTTATATGCACTCACTAAAGCTTCTGTTACAAACGCTATTGTTACATGTGTCCAAGGTGCTTTTTTTACACCTTGACTTTTTGTTTCCAATCCACGTAAAACTTCCAATTCACATTCTAAACCTTTATAACAGAACATCTTATATACATATTCCACGGCATTTTTAACATTGTATACTTCCCTTACCATGGTTCGAGATTGTCCTTCCAAACTGTAATATATCACTGCGGACATAGCCGTTGTACATAATCTTGGAACATCTCCTGCAATATAGCCAAAAAGTGAATTACTAGAATTTTCATAAATTCGCCTTAACATAATTCTGTAATCTTTACTCTTAGAAACTGTATATTCATTCAACGCTCGAAATGCCCAAAATGTATTTGCTATGCTACAATCTGCTGCATCTGTTTTCTCAATATAAACTCCCCATCCATTATTACACCTTACATTCCATAGAGCACTAGCAATATCATTAAATTTTCCTTCAAATGCTATCATCTTTCCATTCGTCTTTCTCTCTAGGGAAAAAATATATAATATCATGGAGGTGCAAACTACTGTTTCATGTTTCAAAGATTTACTAGCAAGTCCTCGATTAGTAACATTGTTTAATACAGCAATTAGGGCTTCCTCATAGACAACCTTATACCGCTGATCTAGTTTTGTTTTTTTTCATTGCTAACAAACCTTCACAAGTATTTGCATTCTGGCATTCCTCTGCGGTATCAATTACACCCCAATGCATTTTGACGTTTTTCAACCATGTTACACATTGTATAGCAATCCTATTAAATTGCTTTGAAACACGCCTATAATGTCCTGACCAACACCAAATTGTTAATCCAATACGGATAAGTACAGGTGAGAGTATCCAGTAATTTAGAAAACACAAAAATCCCATAGGCGTTACATATGATAGGAAAACTATCCAAAAACTTTCTGTATTGAGTATATTGTTCTTTTGCAATATGTATCCAACAAAACCTTCCGCCAAAGTCAAAACTACTGTTAGAATTACTTTTTCTCGATTAGTACCTTCCACAATAATCTTTCCTCCTATACCTCAACCAAATACATATAATTATTCATTTTCCTCTATGCTTCTCTTTTCTTTTTATCTTTCTCAGTTCAAACCTCCTCTCTTTTTCTGCTTCCCGCTGTTCTCGACACACTATTTTGCGTTCAATTTTTAACTGCTCCTGTTGTAATTTCAAAGCCTGTTGCGATTTTGTACCTATCCCAGTATTCTGTACTTGTTTCTGCACTTCACGCTGTACCCGTTTAGGATTGCGCCCAGCTTCTTTTACATCTGTTGCCACAGCTGGGCTAAATCGTAACCGATAGTAATTTTTCAAAACAAAATCATAAACCTCATAATCTTTGGGTTCTGCGCCAAACGTAACCTTACACACAGATAGCCTTCCCTCTGATACACGTTCAAACACTCCCACCCAAAAGGGTTCTTCAAAAAATACTGTCAATTTTCCCGATACTTTGTCCATGACAATTCCTCCTTAAAATAATTGTAATGAACAAAGAACGGACGACCCTAAGGAGGGAGGGCTACTTACACCCAAATGGTGCGTCTGGACTACCTACCAGTTCTGCAAGATTGCCTTGCGTTGTGTTTTTATCTTTGCTTCTATATATTACCACATAAACGCCCATTTTTCCACAAAAATATGGCAATCCGCCTATAACTGCAAATTGCCATATTATCATTTCCCTTGTCTGCTCTAACTTACATGGTGCTAGCACCATGTGTCAATCATCACCAAAAGAAACACTATTTTTGCCACAGCCTACTTCTTATAACCATACTCCCCAATCCCCGTAATTAAATGTTCCACTTCCATGATGAAGTTTTCCATCTGCCTTGAGATTTCTAAACGCTTCCCGCATACGAATTAGGATTTCCGGCTTTATATCCAGTGAATGGTGTGCAGGAAATACTCTCTTTACAGCCAATGCCGCAACTTTTTCCAAGGAATCAAGATATGCCTCCGGGTCAGTAGACGGATAATAAGCAAACAGAATATCTTTATAAACCAAATCGCCGGTAAATAAATATCCCCTGCTTTTTTCCAAAAAACACAAATGCCCCGGAGAGTGTCCGGGAGTATGCAACACTTCAATTTCCCTGCCGCCAATATCAATAATGTCATGATCTGTTAGCACTTTTGTCGGTATACCTTGAAAGAGTTCATAATCTTTCACGCAAAAACCTTCGGGTAAATCACAGCGGTCTACGACCATCTCTCGTATCGTTTCGATTGATAAAGGGAATTTACCATTCAGCCAATCCAATTCATCAGCATGAGCATAAAAATCCGTGAAATACTTGTGTCCTCCAATATGATCCCAATGAATATGTGTTGCTACTGCCGTAATTGGCTTATCGGTAAGCTTCAGCACTTCCTTATAAATATTGGAAATGCCAAGCCCCGTATCAATAAGCAGACTTCGGGTATTTCCATTCAACAGATAGCAATGCGTTTCCTCCCAATGGCGGTATTCACTGATAATATATGTATTTGCATCAATTTTATCTATTGTAAACCAGTTATCCATTACTCCACGCTCCTTAAAATCCCAATGAATTTATAGTTTTTCTATCTCTGCCAAAGAATTTTGAATATCCTTATAGACCAATGACTGCATACTTTCTGCATAAATAGATATATCCGCTTTTTGTAATGCCGTAACAATATCTTCTTTTAATTCCGGCTTATTTTTTGCTATCATAGGTAGCAATTTTATACACTGTCTTGCCGTTATCGGCTTAACATCTTCTATATGCTTCAAATATTCGTCTATAATTTCATCAATTTTATTATCTTTATCCCATTTAGCGTTGTAGGCAATCAGCGTAAGCCCTCTTGTCCGAATGTAAGAATTATCATTGTCAATCATATCGGCTAACTTATCCATATAACAATATACCTCGTCAGATTCCTCACATTCTTTCTGTAACGTCTGCAATGCCTTGTATGCCGTATTATTATTTTTATCAAATAACAGCGAAAAATTATCCTCAATATTTATTTCCATGCCGTTTCATCTCCCATATCTTAAATCATGCTTTCGATTATAGCACTTTCTCTCTGTATCTGCCACTATAAAATACAGGGCATAGTAACCGCCACGCCCCATATTTTTTATCGTTCCAACGATTTTTCTATTTTGTATTTCCGCCCTTTCAAATCGTTCTGTTTCTCATACAGATTATTGCGCTCTTTACAGAGTTCTTTCATACGCTCCAACTGCGCCCGCACTCCCTCCCGGCAATCCGGCTCTATCTTTTTATATTCCCCGGTCAGATTGCGGATTGTATTATTGTTTTCCTTTATCTGTTCCGACAAACATACCCAGTCTATCAGATTTTGCACTTCCCTGTCTGTTTCGTAAAGGTCTGTATCTGCCACGATTTTAGCACACAGCCGCACCATGACTTTCTTCTCCATATCTGTCATATCCTATCAATCCCCTTTCTTATCGGCTCATTTCAAAGGCACGTTTCGGGCGTTTAATTGCCCTTTCTGCCTGCTCTAACGCCTTTGACCGTTCCACTATCGACCGCACCTGTTCCCTGCCGAAATGACGTTCCAAACGCCTTAAATCAACTGCTTTTTCCTGCAATCGGTCTATGGTGTTGCTTTGCTCCATGACCTTATCCGTCAAGCAGCTAATCTGCTTCTGTTGCCCGTCCACTTTGGCGGTCAGTTTCTTGCCTTGCTCCGTAAGCTGTACGCATTTAATAGTCAGATTTTTTACCACTTCTTTCAATTTCTCCACAAGCGGAAGTGCCTTTTTATCACGGTAAGCCTTTGCACTCATCAATGCCCCCGGCTCTGCCAACTGCCATTTTACATCTTCATCATAGGCGTGAATATTACGCTCCATTACTTCCTTAGACTGCACCACTTTATTGATTTCCTGCTGTAACTTTTTCTGCTGTTTTTCCAACTTTTCATTTTCGGATAACAGCTTTTCTTTATCCTCCTCCAGCGTTACAGTCTGCTCTTTCAGCAGATGATTTGTTGTGGTAAGTTCTGATACTTCCTGCCGGATCACTTCGCCCTCTTTGCGTATCTGCTCCGTTTCCTGCCCTGCCGCAATCTGCTGGTGAAGAATATCGGCTAATTTCTCTTTATTGCCGGAAATGGTCTGTTCCAGTTCGGCAACTTCTTTTGCACGCTCCTTTTTCTCAAAATCCAAAACGGATAAATGTTTCTCATGTGTTCCTTTTTTCTCCCACTCAATACCATGTTGTAACATAATCTCCGCAAGCCGTTCCTTTTCTGCCGCTACCCACTGGTTACGCTCTGTTTCGCTCCTTGTGCCGCCTTTAAAGCCAAGTTCTGCCAGTGCCTTTTTTAATGATACCCTTGTTTCAAGCCCCCGCTTGCTTCCAGTCGTATAGGGTATAAAATCTATATGCAGATGTGGCGTTGCTTCGTCCATGTGAAGATAAGCAGAGAAAACTCTCAATGTAGGATTGCGCTGTTGGAAGTCCTGCATATATTTATCAAGTATCTTTGCCGCAAGCTGTCCTTCCTCTGTCTTTGCCCCCATATCGTCTTTATTCCCGATTTGCAAAATAATCTCATGGAACGGCTTTTCCTGTTTGCCGGAACAGATTTTCTCATAATAATCATCAATCCGGCGGTCACTTCTGGTCTGCTTCTCATTGTACCGGGCAAGTGCTTCATCAAATAATTCATGGTATACGTCCTTGATATTTTCATTGCAGTATTCCACATTCAGACAGCTCCGCTCCGGGGCAGTATTCTTTGCATGGAATTTTCTGCTGTTATGGTTGACAGAGCCTTTCCCTGTCATAACGCTGATAGTCCGCTTCAATCAATTTCCCTTTCTCCCTGTCGGGTAATGAGCGCCGGATACGGCGCATAGCCTTTGTTACTTTCTGCGAAAGTAACGCAAAAGCACTTTTGTCAGCTACGCCAACAAAAATGCAACCCGCAAGCGGGTTTTGCGCCCTGCCGGGGGCTTTTCCGTCCTATCGGACGGGGCGGCTTCTCGCCGCCTTGATACCGCCGCTTCCCGGCTTCCTCCCAACAGCGCAACATTGCAATGTCTATAATTTTTGCAACCTTGCAATCTTCAAGAGCGCAATTCCAAGACTGCAAAATTCTAATACCCTGCATTGTTGCGCTGTTACCTTTCTCCGTCACTGTCTGATTTTATCCAGTTCCCAATACCATGTGTTGTTTATCCGCTTCGCCCGGACACCCAACTCTTTCTTCGCATTTTCCAGTGTCCGCTTCGATATGCCCTGTTCGTCTGCAAGATTGAAAATCTCATTGCTTTGTATGGCGTTATTTGTTTCTGCCAGTTCCCGAAGCAAACGCTTCGCCTGTTCCATTTTATTTGCTTTTGGAGCAATGCCGCCTAACACTTCATCAGCGGTAATCTCATAATCTCCAAGCCATTGAAAACCGTCCTCCGACAGTGCAAATGCTTTCGGGTGTCCGAACGCCGCAAGGTTATTTTTTATCTGTACCACAGCCCTTGTATTTTCTTGTCCCTCTACCCTGCCGACCAACAGAACACTTCTAGCGACTGCAAAGAAATCAATCGAACCCATTCCCCGGTATGCCGCCTTATTTCCCGCCGCCTTGTTCATATGCCCGACAAGGACAATCGCACACTGGTATTTCTCTGCCAGTGCCGCTAATTTCTTTGTCATATCCCTTGCTTCATTCGCCCGGTTCATATCCATACCGCCGCCCAAATAAGCTTGTATTGGGTCTAAAATCAGCAGCTTTGCACCTGTCTTTATAACGGCTTCTTCCAGCCGTATATCTATCATAGAAAGGGATTTTATCCTTTCGTCAATGACAGAGATTTTTTCACAGTCTGCCTTTGCCTGTTCTAACCGGGGCTTGACCGTATCAGCAAGACCGTCCTCCGCACTCTGATAGATGACATTCAAAGGCTCTGTAAAATTCATTCCACTGTCTAAACTTTCTCCCTTAGACAGCTTCGCCGCTATGTTCAATATAAATGTTGTCTTTCCGTCCCCCGGATCACCTTGAATGATTGTCAGCTTGCCATAAGGGATAAACGGAAACCACAGCCAAGAAACTTCCTGCGACTGTACCTCCGACAACTTAATCAACTGTAATTCGATTTTTGTTTCTTCCATAAATGCCCTCCATTTCTGAAAAATCGTTGCCACTGGAAGAAACCTCTGCTATACTTGTATTGTGAGGTTGATAACAGAGGTTTTCCAGTTATCACAGCCCTAACAGTTGCCGCTGTCGGGGCTTTTTTCTTCTCCGTTGGTGCTTCTCTGCCACAGATATTTTGCTCCGTCTAACACCCACAGGATAGCTTTCAGCATATCAAGACAGTCATTCCGCATATCTTCCAATCCCTCCGGCGTTAAATCTACCTCTGTCTTTTCAAACTGTTCCGTCACTTCCCGGATATTTGTCTGCATTATCTTTAGTTCCTCCACTAACTGGTAAACCAGTTCTTTTTTACCGACCACGCACACCCGGTTATAAATGCAGGAACGGACAAAATAATCTTTCTTAGAAAGTCCGCTTGCTAAAATCCTTGCTTCGATTTCTTCCCTCTCTCTGGGGGAAATGCGAAAGCTGATTGTCGGGTATTTATGCACTCCACTCATTCTTCTTCCTCCCTGCTGTTCTCAATCTCCAATTTATCCGCAAGTTCCCCCTGCTTATTGGGGTATAAATGTGAATAAGTATTTAATGTTGTTTCGATTTTCTCATGTCCCAGCCGTTCCGCAATCGCTAATGGCGTAAATCCCATTTCCACAAGTAATGAAGCGTGACTATGACGAATATCGTGCAAACGTATTCTTTTTACTCCCGAAGCCTTGATACCTCTAATAATTTCATGCTCCATATAGGATTTTGTAAAACGGAACATTCTTTCGTCTGCCATAATTCCATATAAATGCGAAATGTACTCCTTTAATTCTTCCGTCAAAAACGGCGGTATCGTTATGATACGCTTGCTCTTTGGCGTTTTAGGCGGTGTGATAATGTCCCTGCCCTCTATCCGCTGATAAGATTTGTTTACGGAAATGGTACGTTTCTCTAAATCAATATCATTATAGGTTATAGCAAGTAATTCCCCAATCCTCATGCCCGTCCAGTAAAGGAGAAGAAACGCCATTTTTGTTTCCGGCTTGTTCTCCACAGTCACAAGAAACTGCTTAAATTCCTGCTTCGTCCAAAACTCCTTTTCCCCGGCGTGGCTCTTTCCAATACTCCCGGCTTTCCTGCAAGGATTGTCTTTCAAGTCATAATACCGAACCGCATAATTGAAGATTGCCGACAACTGGTTATTGACCGTTTTCAGATACGTTTCCGAATAGCCTTTTTTCATCAGTGCATTTTGCCATGCCCGAATGTCGGAAGCCTTAATCTCATTCATATTCTTTTTCTTGAAATACGGAATGATTTTCAAGTCAATAATGAATTTCTTTGTACGCATGGTATTTTCACGCAGACGGTGTTCCATATCCTCATAATAGATTTGTACGAAGTTTTCAAAATTGATGTCTAAATTCCTCTGCTGCTGTTGCAGGAAGTCACGTTCCCACTGTTCCGCTTCCGCTTTTGTCTTAAATCCCCTCTTGTTCTTCTTGTGGCTTACGCCCTGCCAGTCCTTATAATAGAACTGGCAACGCCACATCTTTCCGTCCCTTGTCGCTGACATAAAACCTCTCCTTTCCTACATGGCTACAGTCAGACCGTAGAATTTTTCTTCAAAGTATTTTGTCGGGACTTTGCCGCAGATTGTCCGATAGCCCTTTGCTTTCAGTTCCTCATTCAGCCCACGGATAATCTTATAGGCATAACCCGTTGATACGCCAAGCATTTCAGCCGCTTCCTCTGCCGTTACATACATTTTCTTTCCATTCTCCATATAATCCTGTCCTTTCCTTTTTTATTTTAGGTACACATATGTGACCTTTATGTTTTTATTATGCGGTACACTTTTGTGAACGTCAAGTATTTATTTTAAATTTCTATACACAAATGTGTCCTAATGTGATAGAATTGAACTAAGCACTAACGAAAATCACAAAAAATGGAGGTTTTGGCATGACTACCGGGGAAAAGATTAAACACTTTCGGAATTTGCGCGGCATATCACAGGAAACGCTCGGTCAGCTTTCCGGCATCAATTCCGCCACAATAAAAAAATATGAGTATGGCATCCGCAATCCCAAGCCCGACCAACTGCTGAAAATTGCAAATGCTTTGGGTATCAGTATCAATGTTTTCATGGATTTTGATATAGAAACAGTGTCAGATGTATTGTCTTTAATTTTGAAAATGGACGAACAATTAGATATGAACTTTGAAGCAGAGAGATACGAGGACGGAAGTTTCAATCCCGCCACAATCAAAATATCTTTTCAGAACTCCCTGCTCAATCATAAGCTGGGCGTATACATGAAAGCAAGGGAATTGCAGGAGAACCTTTTGAATGATACGGAACGCTTCTCGTCGGAGGAAGAACACCAACGGGCGATTGAAGCACTCTCAAAAGATTTGGACGCTGTTAAGCAGAGTATTCTTGATGACAGTAAGATTGTCAAAAAAGGGGTTAGAGGTATCTCCGTCAAAATATATCCCGAAAATGAATAGAAACGAGGTGTAAAAATTGTATACAATATTTCAAAGAACAGAAATCTCAGAACCATCCTTATTCAGTCCGTCCGACACAACCAAAAGAATAGAAAATTTCCCGGAAATTTGTATTTCCACATTTTCTGACAACATTATTCAAAAGTTTTCTTCTTTGGATAATGTGGAGAAAATAGCAGAACTCTACTCTGCAAGCGGCGCACTACCTGTCTACCAAATCAATTACAAGAATACTGCGATAGCTTTTTATCGTTCTATGGTAGGCGCACCTGCTTGTGTTGCGTGTTTTGAAGAAATCATTGCTATGGGAGCTAAAAAGTTTGTTTTGTTCGGCTCCTGCGGAGTATTGGACGATGATAAGGTAAAAGACCACATTATTATCCCTGTTTCCGCTGTCCGTGATGAAGGTACAAGCTATCATTATATAGCACCTTCGCTTGAAATCGAAGCAGACGCACATTCCATTCAGATATTAGAAAACGTCTTAACAGACTGTGGCTACTCCTATGTAAAAGGCAAAACATGGACTTCGGACGCCATTTACAGAGAAACCCTCTCCGCTATTGAAGAACGCCGACAAGAGGGCTGTATTGCTGTAGAAATGGAGTGTGCTTCTATGTTGGCAGTTTCAAAATACAGGCACATTCCTTTTATCCAGTTTTTGTATGGAGCGGATAACCTTAGTTCCGATACATGGGAAATCAGAGATTTAATGTCTTATGGTCTTACCAATGCGGAAAAGTATATGGTTCTTGCCTTTGAATGTGGACTTGCCATGTAAAAAAGCAGGTATCATGATACCCGCCCGAAATCCAGTATTCATCAAATAATTAGAGCCATTTTAGAGCCAACAGGCATAAAGCAATCCCGGAAACGCCCATTTTATCAGCATTTCCGGGATTTTATCCGTTACTCGAACTCCATACAAACAGTGCCGTATATTAAGAGAATACAACGAATTTACGGCAATTTCAAGAGATATAAAGCAATATAAATAAATATTAGAAACTGAAAAAATGCAATTTTAATGCAATGAATGCAATCCATTCTCATTGTCGAAACACAATATCCGCAGGCACCCCTTTGTGGGTGTCTGTTTTTATCAAAGGAGGACTTTATCTTGGACTATCAATTAGAAATCAAACAAATTGTGGACTACCCACGGTGCCGCATCTACCGTGAGTTCATCCGCAACCTTATGGAAGATAGGGACATCCGTACAAACGGAAGTTCCTATCTTTTTTATTACATGACGCTCTGCTCCTATGCCAACTTCCGCTCTTCCTACCGCCGGATAGAGGGTATCTCTTATCTGGTCGGTCCGGGCGAGTGGATCTGCAAGACCTCGGAACTGGCGGAATGGTTCCGCACACGCTTCCAGCATCAGGCAGTCGCCATTCTTGACTTCCTGCAAGAACAGAATTACATCACCTACACCAAGCTTGGCAGAAACCACCTGATTAAATTCACGATCAACGGCTGGAAACAGCACAATACGGCGCTCGACTACAATTATCCATGCCTGAAGGATGTGGGTTTTTTCTTTTTCCCGGTTGCTGCCGTCCATGAACTAATCAGCATGGGCAAATGCTCGGAGATGGATATTGTGCTTGACCTGTGGGTACACGCCATCTATAACGACCGGCAGGTGCAAGGCTCTGAACTGGGTCCTGTGGTCTATTTCCGCAATGCCACCAGCAATCCGCTCACGAATTTCAGCGACCTTGCCCTGCGTTGGGGCATATCGAAGTCTACGGTCAGCCGGATTTTAAGCAAACTGCAGGACAAAAAATATCTCTCGCTGGTATCCTTCACCGGCAGGCATGGCAGCGTCATCTATCTGTGCAGCTACCTGTCTACCATGTTTGGCATCAGTGACGTAATGATCGACAAGGAGGAAATTTCCATGACATTTCAGGTTCCCGTACACATTCCGGAGGATTTATCCCTTCCCGAAACAGAAGCCATCCGTGATGAACAAATCACGGTTATGGAGGCAGACGGCTGCGTTTCAGGGCAGTCTGGTTGCGTTTCAAAACCGCACATGAAAAAAGTAGTTCAGAAAGTGGCGCAAATCCTTGCCACACAAGGGGTTTCGTGCTGCGAATGCCCCCGGACGCAATATAAGTTATATCCCTTATTCGACTGCAAAGAAACTAATTTAAGGTATTCCCTGCAGATTGTCTGTCCGGACGGGAAGATGCCCTACCGGTTTGAACTGACGCTATCGCCGGTCATTCCACCAGAAGACCGCAGTAATGCACCCGTCAACCAAACAGGCACCCAAAATGAAGAAAGAAGGTAAACACTATGGCAAACACAAGACCAAACAAAAATATTCCCTCAGAACAGGAGAATCCCCTGTTCCACGACACATGGAAGCTTCTGAAGAATTACCGGGATGCCGTCTGGAACCTTGAACTAGCTGTCCAGCAGGTACGCAGCACCTTCGAGATTGAGTTTGGAAGCAGCATTGAGGAATTTCTGGATTCTATCTACCTTGCAGGGGCAGATATTGGCGGTACACGGCTGGAGGATTATGCCAGGAGCATCGAGCGCAGCAACAAGATGCTGACACTCTTAAATTCCGCCGTTGACATCCTGCGGAGCAAGCATAAACACGGGGAACAATACTACTGGATACTCTATTACAGCTACCTCTCTCCCCAACAGCTCCAGAATACGGATGAAATCATCGAGAGTCTACGCCCGCATATAGCAAATATCTCCCACAGAACCTATTATCGGAAACGTCCGGAAGCAGTTCAGGCACTTAGTTCTATACTGTGGGGATACACCTCAAAGGACTGTTTGGAAATGTTGAACAAATTTTTTCCGAAAGATACCCAATAGACAACTTATGAACAGGCACTCATAATTATTTAAAAAACTAAGGAGAGTGCCTGTTTATGAACACTTTGAGAAACTATCTATAAATGAGCAAATTTAAAAAATTGCACAATAAGCCTATGCCACTAAAGCTATCACCTGTTCAAAGCCAATGTGCCTTGCCCCACACTGATAGATGAAACGGAT
>Ga0224741_10134_pt1 | contig 12990 bp, 11 predicted proteins | sample LIM_E_Water_Pos_FD_161629 | JGI IMG/M metagenome (GOLD analysis project Ga0224741, IMG submission 161629) | Enriched cells from gastrointestinal tract of the lab mouse from Pacific Northwest National Laboratory (PNNL), Richland, Washington... | ecosystem: Host-associated > Mammals > Digestive... | reverse complement strand
CGGGTAACCACATTGCCCGCCATTCCGTTTTGTTGGGTAGTGATGGCCAAGCCCGATTTTCCTGTGTCTACACCGGAGCTGTTTGCAAGGCTCGACGGCCAGCGCCTTCGTTGTCATCCGGACACAACGGGGCTTGTAACAGCGTTGAGGGAGCAGGACCTGCACGGTGTGGCCCGGCGGCTTTTCAATGTTTTTGAGGAGATCCTGCCGCAGCGTAAGCGGGAACAGGTAGAGGAGTTAAAGCAAACGCTGCTGGATAATGGCGCCCTTGGCGCCTGCATGACGGGAACAGGGCCAACGGTCTTTGGGCTGTTTGAGAGCGGGGAGATCGCTCAGCAGGCCTACGAGGCGGTGAAGAGGCTTCCTGTTGAAGCGTTTTTGACATATACAATACCGTCAAACATCTAAAAACGAGGAAGCGGGGCTAACCGCTTCCTCGTTTCTTTATTCAATATGAACGTGGTTGTTGATATGTTCCATACAGTAGCAGTAATACCCATTGCATTTGGAACAGTAGCGAAACTCCATATCAGGATATTCCGTATCGGTTTTCCCACAGACGGCGCATTTGTGGATATAACCCTTTTGCTGATAGGCTTTGCTGGCGGCTTTTTTAAAATTAACGGTTTGCTGGGAGTGCTGATGTTGAAAGCGGAGCTTACGATATCCGAGCCACTGGGTAAAGTAAGACCAGAAAAACAGGATAAAGTTGAAAATTGCTATGACAGGCAGGACGGCGCCCAACAGGTTAAAGGATAACAGAGAGGTAAGCACGTCCCAGATAAAGAGAGCTGCATCGATCCAGGCGATCCACTTCAGTTTAACCGGCAGGATATAGAAAAGCCTGATCCATGTGTCAGGAAAGAAAATGGCCATTGAGAAAAACAGGGAGAGGTTGATATAGTGCATTGAAGTGCCGCCGACGATAAAGCCGCAGATAATGTTGAGGAAAACGCCGGCCAGATAGAACAGGGTAAAACGTGCAGTACCCATCTCCCGCTCAATAACACTGCCGATCCAATAGTAGAAATATGCGGAAATGGCTACAAAGAAAAGACCGGTCCCCCGAAGCAGAAAATCACCGCTTTGGGGCAGAAGAACAAAGGTAAAGATACGCCAGATCTGCCATTCCTTCAGAATGAGTTCACGGGAAAAATAGAGATAGTTGGAAATGTGAATACTCAGGCTGAATGTGTCCAGCAAATAAATAGCCATATTTGCCACGGCAATATAAAGCATCAGATTTGGAATGCCAAACCGTGGGTGAAGGCTGCAAAAACGGTCAATCTTCTGATCAAGCCAGCGCAAGAAAGGTCCCTCCCCAAAAAGTGATAATACTGATTGTACCCGCTTTTTGTTCAAAAGTAAAGAAAGAAAGTATAAACATTTTTCGGCTGCGTCATTGAGTGACATATTTTCTCTTATGATACTTGACAGGGGATGGGGAGAAAGGTATAATACTGTCACAATTCAATAGCGCCTTATCAAGAGTGGTGGAGGGAACGGCCCTATGAAGCCCGGCAACCTGCAGAAGCAAGGTGCCAAATCCGGCGAGTGATCGAAAGATGAGGATAGGTAAATCCTGTGCTCTGTCGATTATGGCGGGGCGCTTTTTGTTTGGAAAACAAAAGAAAGGAAAATCAATATGGCAAAGCGACTTTTTACATCAGAATCTGTGACGGAAGGACATCCCGATAAGGTCTGCGACCAAATTTCCGATGCTGTTTTGGACGATATCATTGCCCATGACCCTACCGCCCATGTTGCTTGTGAAACCTTTACTACCACTGGCATGGTGACGGTGATGGGAGAGATCACCACCTCCCACTATACCGATATCCCTGCCATTGTCCGTCGGACGGTGGAGAGGATCGGTTATACCGACCCGAACTATGGATTTGACTATCGCTCCTGCGCAGTGATGACTGCGATTGACGAACAGTCTCCCGATATTGCCATGGGGGTCAACCAGTCTTTTGAGCATCAGAATGGTGATACCGATGCAGCTGACCTCATTGGCGCCGGAGATCAGGGGATGATGTTTGGTTACGCCTGTGATGAGACGTCGGAATTGATGCCCGCACCTATCTCCATGGCCCACCAGCTTTCACGCCGGCTGGCCTCGGTACGAAAGAGCGGAGAACTGGCATGGCTTCGTCCCGATGGAAAGAGCCAGGTGACGGTGGAGTATGACGAGGCCGGCAAGATCCTTCGTTGTCCCGCCATTGTCATCTCGACGCAGCATGACCCGGAGGTAGATCTGAAAGAGCTGCGGGAGGCGGTGGTAGAGACCATTATCAAACCCGTCATTCCGGCTCGATATATTGATGAAACGACCAAGTTCTATGTGAATCCCACCGGTCGGTTCGTAGTGGGCGGACCTGTGGGTGATACCGGCCTTACCGGGCGTAAAATCATTGTGGATACCTATGGCGGCAGCGCTGCGCATGGCGGCGGTTGTTTTTCGGGTAAAGACCCCACGAAAGTGGACCGGTCTGCTGCCTACATGGCTCGGTATGTAGCAAAGAATATTGTGGCGGCGGGACTGGCCCGGAAATGCCAAATCGAGGTGGCCTACGCCATCGGAGTGGCCCATCCAGTCAGTATTCTGGTGGATACCTATGGTACCGGAGCGGTGGATGAAGAGAAGCTGGCGGCGGCAGTGAACCGTGTCTTTGACCTCCGTCCTGCGAAAATTATTGAAACACTGGACCTTCGCCGGCCGATCTATGAGCAGACGGCCGCCTATGGACATTTTGGACGTACTGATATTGATCTGCCTTGGGAGCATACCGATAAAGTGGAAGCGTTAAAGGCGGCACTGTAAACCCCAAAACATCCCCGCTGTGTTTGACCGGTGGGGATGTTTTTCGTATCGGCTATGAAAACCGGGTTGATTTCTTACGCTTTATCCTGTAAAATAGAAAAAGATGTTCTGAAAAAGGGTGGCTTATCATGAAAGTACTTTATCTGCTCAACCATGCCGGAAAAGCCGGTACAGAGAGATATGTGGAGACATTGGTGAAGTATTTGTCCGCTGATGGGCGGGTGGAGCCTTATTTTGCCTATAATGAAGGCGGCTTATTGGTAGAGAAGCTGGAGGCCATGGGGGTCCCGATTCGTCAAATTACCATGTCCAGTCGGTTTGACCGAAAAGCCGCAAAAGGATTGGCAAAGCTGTGCGAAGAGTGGGATATCGATCTGATCCATTGTCATTATCTGCGGGAAAATTATATTGCGATGCTGGCCAAAAGCTATAATAAGAAAATCAAGGTGGTCTATACCAATCACTTTGTTATCCCCAATGATATGGTCACCAGGCTGTCCAATCGATTGTTGGATAAGCGGCAGGATCAGATGATAGCGGTATGCAACAAGGGGAAAGAACAGCTTATAGCCAATGGGTGGACTGGAGAGCATATCCAGGTGGTGTTTAATGCCGTAGACCCAGAGGTATGGGCGGGAGACAGAAGCGAGTCCACCATGCGCACGGAACTTGGGATACCGGAAGACCGCTTTGTCATGTTCTGTGGTTCCCGCTTTGCCGAAGACAAAGGTCATAAATATCTGTTGGATTCCATTAAGCGCCTTACCGAGCTTTCTGCCGTGCCATTTACACTTGTGCTGGGAGGAGACGGCCCATTGCTGGAGCCTGCAAAGGAACATGCAAAGGAGCTGGGGCTAACAGAGGAACAGGTAAAGTTTATGGGCTTTCGTAAAGATATCAAGAATTTGTATAAAGGGGCAGACCTTTACATCAATTCTTCTCAGCACGAGGCTCTTAGCTACGCCATTATTGAGGCTATGGCGGCCGGTTTGCCGGTGATCGCCACTGATATGGGGGGAAATTCGGATATTGTCAATCCGGAGGCCGGGTGTGGGCTGCTGGTCGAATATGACAACCCGGACTCTATGGCAGGCGCCATGAAGGTGATGCTGGAGGAGCCTGATTTTCTGGCCCGGTGCCGGGAGGGCGCCCATCGGACGATTCTGGAGAAGTTTGAGATCCATCACTTTGCCGATGTGACATTCGGTGTCTATGAAAAAGCCCTGCAGGGTTAAAACTGGAGACTGGAGAAGTAAAAATGGCGATGATAGAAAATAGTTACTTTTGCCGCTCGGTGCTTGCACTTTGGATGGTGTTGCAGAATGCATGGCAGGAAAGCGGTATCAACCGCATGATGCAGAAAATGGGGAAGGGCTTTTCCAACATGGTCAAAGGAAGTACCTTCTGCCAATTTCTGTGGAGGGATGGGACGCTGCCGGCGGTATGGCCGGATAGTCTTACCTGCCGGCTGATCACAGTGATTTTAAATATCCCTTGTGTCATTTGTAAATGGCTTTATCGTCTGGGGAAGAAAGTTCTGGATGGCAGTGTCTGTTTTCGGGTGGCCGCCGGAGCCTGCGGAAATCCGTTTGCGCTGCTGGGGCTGTTTCTGGCTGTGATGCTCATGGTACCGCATAGCAGCTGGGACAACCGATATGCCTTGATAGCGGCCATTGCTCTGGTGGGACTCTTCGCCTTTGGCAGTGGTCCCCGGTCCACATTGGAACTGGAACCTCAAAGATTTGGCCCTTACTACATTTTCTTTATGGCCTTTATTTGTTTTGCCTTTCTTTCTTCTTTGGATTGGGCAGCATCCGCACGCTTTGTAGGTTTTCATTTGGCGGCTTTTTTGCTGGCACTGCTGGCGGTGAGTTCGGTAAAGAAGTATGAGGATATCCAGTTGGTGGTCGTGCTTGCGTTGGCAGGGCTTACCATTGCGGCGCTTTATGGTTGCTATCAGGGAGTCGTAGGCGTGCCGGTAGTGGCAAATCAGCAGGATATGCTGGTAAACAAAGGGATGCCCGGCCGGGTCTATTCCTTCTTTGACAATCCCAATAATTTTGCTGAACTTTTGGTAATGTTGACTCCCTTTACCTATGCATTGTTTCTTAATGCCAAGGAATGGCGTGGAAAGGCAGCGGCGCTGTTTTCCTTTGGAGTGTGCAGCGTTGCCCTTGGCTTTACGCTCTCTCGGTCGGGGTGGCTTGGCTTTGCATTGGCGACAGTGGTCTTTATAGCCTTTTGGAATTGGAAGCTGTTACCGGTTTTGGTAGCTTTGGGTGTCTGTTGTATTCCGTTGCTGCCGCAGACTATCTATAATCGAATCCTTACCATTGGCAATATGCAGGATACCTCCACCAGTTATCGTTTTGCTATTTACAAGGCCAGTGGAGTGCTGATGGAGGACTACTGGCTGCGGGGCGTAGGGTTGGGCAGCGATATTTTGACCCGGACGTTTCGGAGTTATCCGCCCATGTTTGACGGAAACTTTCCTATCCACACTCACAACAATTACTTGCAGATGTGGGCCGAAACCGGCCTGTTTGGAGCGTTGGCCTTCCTGTCTGCGTTGCTGTATCAACTCAAAAGCGGCATCAAAGCCTTTCTGAATGGAACAGACCGGCGAGTAAAAAATCTGCTGGCCGCAGCCCTGGCTGGATTCTGTGGGATCCTGCTGATCTCTGTGGCGGAATACACATGGTTTTACGCAAGAAATATGTTCACCTACTTCTTCCTGTTTGGGGTTATTACTGCCTGCATAAAGCTTTCCAGGACCACTTCTCAGGTATGATATCGCCACTTGTCTCATATTCTGTCCGGGGGGATGGGGATGAGAAGGAAAAAAGAGTTCAGAAGAGCCACCCGGAGCTGGGTGGCTCTTTTATTGCTGGCGGCCGGATGTTTATTGCCGGGGCTTATTCCCGGCAGAGCAGTGAGCGTTCCCACAGGAGTGGAGGCGCTTTTGACGCAGGCCCTAACAGAAGAGACTGACCCAGCACGCATCACATTTGTACGAACCGCCTGTGGTCTGGTGGGGAAGGTAGGTTACTTCTGGGGTGGAAAGTCTCATGTGATGGGATGGAATCCACAGTGGGGATGGTTTCGCCGGGTGACCGCCAAGGGGAGCGAGAGCAGCGGAAAACTGCGCTGTTACGGACTGGACTGTTCCGGTTTCGTCTCGTGGGCAGCAATTACGGCATGGCGGGATACTTCGGTCTATGACACGGTGGGAGAGGGAGTAAAGACTCAATATGCAAATTGCGCCCCAATAACGGACCCTCGACCGGGGGACTTGGCTTTCTTTGGGGATCTTTCCCATGTGGGTATTGTTTTAGGGAGGGACGGCAGCGGCTGCCTTTGGGTGGTCCATTGTTCGGCCTCACGAAAAGGAGTGGTGGTTACCCCGGCCTCTGTTGGCTTTTCTCTCTATGGGACACCTGCTATTTTTGATGGGCAAGAAGGAAGCTCTTGACAGGATACGACTTTTCTTATATACTCTTATCTGTTGAAAGGCTGAGACCACAACCATAGTTGTGGTCTCGTTTTTTGCGAAGAAAAAGGAGGATATCATGTCAGAACAAGTACAAGAGAATAAGATGGGCATTATGCCGGTGGGCAAGTTGTTAATGTCCATGTCCATTCCGATGATGATTTCCATGCTGGTGCAGGCCCTATACAATGTGGTTGACAGCTATTTTGTGGCCCAAATCAGTCAGGACGCTTTGAACGCCGTGGGCCTGGCGTTCCCGATCCAAAACTTGATGATTGCCGTATCAGTTGGTACAGGCGTGGGGGTCAACGCCCTCCTCTCCCGCAGTCTGGGAGAAAAAAATTATGAAACGGCCAACGCTACGGCGGGTAACGGCCTTTTGCTGGCATTTTTAAGTGGACTTGTTTTTATTATCATTGGACAAACAGTTCCCAGGGCCTTTTATTTGGCCCAGACGGACATTCCCGGAATTGTGGAGCAGGGGAGCGTTTATCTTTCTATTTGCTGTACCTGGTCCATGGGCCTGTTTATGGAAATTATGTTTGAACGGCTTCTCCAGTCCACCGGAAACACGGTTTTGACCATGCTGACCCAGGGGATCGGCGCAGTGACAAATATTATTCTTGACCCGATCCTGATTTTTGGTTTGGGGCCATTTCCGAAAATGGGGGTAGCGGGCGCTGCGGTCGCTACGGTGACAGGTCAAATTGTAGGAGCTGTGTTGGGGCTTATAATCAATTTCCGCTTTAATAAAGAGCTGAATCTGAAACTTTCCTATCTGAAGCCCCGTGGCAATATCATTAAGCGGATCTATGCCGTAGGGGTCCCCACTATGGTGATGAATTCTATCGGTTCAGTGATGGTGTTTGGCCTGAACAAAATATTGATTTCCTTTACGGATGCGGCCACCGCAGTATTTAGTATTTATTATAAACTGCAGTCTTTCATTTTCATGCCTGTGTTTGGGCTGAACAATGGCATGGTGCCAATTATTGCCTACAATTATGGGGCACAAAAGGCGGACCGCATTCTTCAGACCATGAAGCTGGCTTCTGCAACGGCAACGATCATTATGCTGATAGGCCTCGGTGTGGCAGAGCTGTTTCCGGCGTGGCTTTTGGGAATATTCAATGCTTCGGAAGAGATGCTGACGATTGGTGTTCCAGCCCTTCGTATTATCTGTACCTGCTTTGTGTTTGCCGGATTTGGTATCGTGGCCGGGTCGGTGTTTCAGGCGTTGGGGCATGGCATGCTCAGTATGACGGTTTCCATTGTCCGGCAGTTGGTGGTACTTTTGCCGGTGGCGTGGCTCCTTTCCCTTACAGGCCGACTGGAACTGGTCTGGTTGGCGTTCCCGCTCTCCGAGCTTTTTTCGGTGGTGCTATGTGTATTCTTTACCCGGCGGATCGTCCGGACAGTATTGGAGCCCATGCGGGCAGAGGGATAAAAGTAAGGCTCCCGGCAGGCAGTTGCCGGGGGCCTTTTATCTTTCATATGGATTGATATAATCGGGGCAGAGATGGGTTTGACTCCATTCCATCATAGATTGTAAAATTGGCAGGAAACTTTTGCCGACCTCGGTCAAGGTGTATTCGACTCTGGGCGGCACTTCGGAATAAACCTGTCGATGGAGAAAGCCATCGGTTTCCAATTCCCGCAACTGTCGTGTAAGAGTGGTTTGGGCTATCCCATCCAGCCGACGGAGAAGCTGGCCGAACCGTTGGACTTGATAAAAGGAGACATACCACAAAATCAGTATTTTCCATTTACCGCTGAGAACGGACTGGAGCTTGCTCATAGGAATACACCGGGCCTCGGTTTCCAGCTGTTGAAATTTATTTCCGGCCATGTTTTTCACCTCTTTTAGAGCATATCACCTGGGGTGAAAAAGGTCAAGACAGTATCATTTTTGGTGGTAAATACAAAAAAAGACAGGACTTGTTTGCAGAGAAGATTTTCGATAAAGTGGGGGTATCTGAATAGAAGGAGAGATATTCATGCACTTTACCGGAACCATTTGGAGGCCACCCTACGAAGCGGAATCCCTGCTGCTGGAGGTTACTGCGGGATGCAGCTGGCACAGGTGCAAGTTTTGCACTTTGTACAATGATCTGCCATTTCCTTTCCGAATGAGTCCACTGGAGGATATTAAAGCAGACTTGACAGAGGCGCAGATGCTGGCCAATACCCCGTTTGGAAAGCTGGGGGAGCAGTTGTTGGGAAGACCTGTCCAAATTTGGCGGCGGGCCTATCTTACAGGCGGAAATCCTTTTATACTGCGTTGTGAACGTTTGTTGGATATTGCCCGATTACTGCGGACCTACTTCCCGCAATGCACTACCATCGGTACATTTGCCAGAGTGACTGATATCTCCGCAAAAAGCGATAAGGAGTTGCAACAGCTGAAAGAGGCCGGCTATGACGGGCTTACCATCGGTGTGGAGACTGGGGATGCAGCGGCTCTGACCTTTATGGATAAGGGGTATGGACCAGAGGAGATTTTGGCGCAGTGCCGGCGGCTGGACAAGGTCGGCATTTCCTATTACTTTATGTATCTTACCGGCATTTCCGGTGCAGGCAAAGGGGTGGATGGGGCTGCGGTCAGCGCAGAACTGTTCAACCGGCTTCACCCCAAAATGATTGGCACGTCCATGCTTACTATTTTTCCTGATTCCAAGTTATATAGAGAAATACAGGCAGGGAACTGGGTAGAACCGGGGGAGCAGGAAAAGCTGCGGGAAGTGCGGACCCTGGTGGACAAGCTTACGATTCCCACGGCCTTTGCTGCGCTGGGAGCGTCCAACGCTGTTTCCTTTTACGGAAAACTGCCGTTGGAAAAGGAACGACTGCTATTTGAACTGGACCGGGCAATACAATTATACAGCGAAGAGGATTTACAGGCTTATCGGCATCAGCTTCCTCATCTGTAAGGTAAGAGCACCCTTTCAAACGAAAGGGTGCTCTTGCCTATTTGTGGGCTTTGGGTTATACTATTATTACTTTTGACGATTGGAAGTGGGAAAATTATGATGGATTATTTCCATTTGGATATGCCCAAGGAGAGACTGGATACCATCAGCAATCTGGGCCTGGCGCATCTGGGAGATGCCGTTTACGAACTTATGGTGCGTTCCTGGCTGTGCCTTCAGGGCAAGGCTACGGCCAAGGGGCTTCATAAGGCCGCAGTACATTATGTGGCTGCCCCGGCTCAGGCAGAGCGGGTAAGGAAGATATTGCCTACTTTAACGGATGAGGAGCGGGAGGTTTTCCGTCGTGGACGGAATTCTGCCCCTCACTCTATCCCTCAAAACGCCAGCCGGGAGGAGTATCAGACGGCTACTGCGCTGGAGGCGCTTTTCGGATGGTTGTACTTAAGAGGCGGAAATGACCGCCTGAACGAGCTTTTTGCGCAGATGATGGAGGATTGACATGGCATTGGATGCAATTTGTCTGGCTGCCGTTGTGGAAGAGCTGCGCTCTGCCATTTGCGGGGGACGTATTGACAAAATTTATCAGCCCAGCACTCAGGATGTGGTATTAGCAGTACGGGGAAACACCGGGAATGTCCGAGTGCTCCTCTCGGCCAATCCCAGCCATCCCAGACTCCACCTTACTGCGTTGGAACGGGAAAACCCGGAAAAACCGCCTATGTTTTGTATGCTGCTTCGTAAACATTTGACCGGAGCCCGTATTCTGGATTTGGATCAGCCCTATATGGAACGGCTCGTTACCATTCGGCTGGAAGCAACCAACGAACTGGGGGATAAGGTTTCACGAAGCCTGGTGCTGGAGGCAATGGGGCGAAAGGCCAATCTGATCCTTTTGGATGGAGAGGGACGAATCATTGATTGTATCCGTCGTGTAGAAGGGGATATTACCACCGGCGCACGGCAGGTCCTTCCGGGACTTTTTTACCGCCTGCCGGAGCCACGTTTTGGAGTGCCCCCGCTTTTGGAACGGGAGCTGCGGTTTCGTGGCGAGGAGGGAAATCTGACAGAAGCGGTGGGAACACTTTGGGCAAAAGTGAAGGAGGGAATAGCCTCCCCCACAATGCTGGTTCGGGACGGGAAGATGGTGGATTATTCATTTTTACCCATTTTACAGTACGGACCGGAGACAGGACTGAAAGAATACCCCACTTTTGGAGAGCTGCTGGATGATTTTTATGAGACCCGGGAACAGCAGGAACATACCCGGCAGCGGGGGGAAGATTTACTGCGGACGGTAAAAAGTGCTCGGGAACGTACGGCCCGAAAGCTGGAAAATCAGCGGCAGGAACTTCTCTCGACCTTGGATAGAGAGCGGCTGCGGCAGATGGGGGATATCTTGACCAGCAATCTTCATCTGTTGAAAAAAGGACATTCTGTTGCCCGACTTACCAACTACTATGACCCGGATGGGGAAGAGATAGAGATTGCGCTGGACCCTCTGCTTACACCGCAGGAGAACGCCGCTAAATATTATAAGGATTATAACAAAGCCAAAAATGCGGAAAAGGCATTGACGCTACAGATAGAAAGAGGGGAAAACGACCTTTCCTATCTGGACAGTGTTTTGGAGACCCTTTCTTTGGCGGAGGGGGAGCGTGACTTACAGGAGATCCGGCAGGAATTGACAGACACCGGCTATCTGAAGCGGCTGAAAAAGGGAGGAAAACGGGAAAAGCGGATGGTAGGCAAGCCTATGGAGTTTCAAACGGATAGTGGACTTCGGGTTTCGGTAGGAAAGAATAACAGCCAAAATGACCTTCTTACCACCAGACAGGCAGGAAAAGGAGACTTGTGGTTCCATACACAGAAGCTCCATGGCTCCCATGTGATATTATGGAGCCGCGGCGAGGAACCCGATGAGGGCAGCATTGTCCAGGCGGCAATGCTGGCGGCCTGGTTTTCCCAAGGCCGTGAAGCGGGGAAGATCCCTGTGGACTATACCCCTGTGAAATTTGTCAGGAAGCCCGCCGGAGCCAAACCGGGCATGGTGGTCTACACCACCTACCAGACCCTGATGGTCCAGCCGGACGGAGATTTGGTCAAGCGGCTTCGGGTCAAGTAAAAATCACAAAAATTTAAGAGATTTTTCTGTTGGATTCCATTATAATGAAGCTATATCGACGCCAGAAAGGATGGAGAAAATGGAAAGCATTCATATTTTGGTGGTGGAGGATGACCCGGCGATCAACCAGCTTCTATGTACTATTGCCTCCGATGCAGGCTATGATTGCCGTCCTGCTTTTTCGGGCAGTGAGGCGGCACTTCTGGCAGAGCAGTACAGCTATGACCTGATCCTTTTGGATTTGATGCTTCCCGGGCTGACAGGGGAGGAATTTATTGCCCGCCTGCGTAAAGGGAAGACCATGCCCGTTATTGTTCTTTCGGCAAAGGCGGGTACAGAGGACCGGGTCAATGTATTAAAGCTGGGGGCGGATGATTTTATTCCCAAGCCCTTTGAAAATGCGGAGGTTTTAGCCCGCATGGAAGCGCAGCTGCGGCGGTATAAAAAGTTTTCTTCTGCCGCTGAAGCGAGCGTACTTACATGGGGAGACCTTTCTCTGGACAGGGAAAGCGTTGCTGTGACAGTGTCCGGTAAGGAAATCAACCTGACAGCAAGAGAATTTGAAATATTGGCGCTGCTTATGTCTCACCCCAAAAAGGTCTTTACCCGGGAACAAATCTACCAGCGGGTTTGGGGGGAGGAATATATGGGGGATGACAACACGGTAAATGTCCATGTGTCCAATCTTCGCTCCAAATTGGGAAAGGCTGGCGAGGGTGAATATATCAAAACAGTGTGGGGAATTGGCTTCAAAATGGGTGATATGGAAGGATAAATGAACTTTAGCTTTTCTTCATTTTTACTTCAAGCTCTCTTGTTGACTTTGCAGTAAGATAAAGTCACTTACAGGAAAGAGAGGTCATGTCAAATGACGGAAAATGTACTGGTCACCCGTGGGCTGAGTAAGCGTTACGGAAGCCATCCGGCAGTGGCTCATGCAGATATCACGCTTCGTAAAGGAGAGATATATGGCCTGGTAGGCCGGAATGGAGCAGGCAAGACTACCATTATTCGTATGATAGCCGCGCAGACGCTTCCCAGCGAGGGCGAGGTGGAGCTTTTCGGCGTTACGGGGGAGAAGGATTTACGGCAAGCACGCTCTCGCATGGGGGCTATGGTGGAGATACCGAGCTTTTATCCTTATCTCACCGCACGGGAGAATCTGGAATATTACCGCAGGCAGCGTGGTGTGGCAGGAAATCATGTAGTGGAGGATGCGCTGCAGAAAGTTGGCCTGGCTGACACGGGAAAGAAAAAGTTTAAAGCCTTTTCTCTTGGAATGAAGCAGCGGCTTGGACTGGCGCTGGCCTTGATGAACCGACCGGACCTTTTGCTGTTGGACGAGCCTATCAACGGTCTGGACCCGGAGGGGATCGTGGATTTTCGGAATTTGCTTTTGGAGCTGAATCGCCAGTATCAAACGACAATTTTGATATCCAGCCATATACTCTCGGAATTGCAAAATTTGGCTACCAGCTATGGGTTTATTGATAAAGGCCAAATGTTGGAGCAGTTGTCTGCTGCTGAACTGGCGGAAAAATGCCGAGACTGTTTGGAATTACGGGTAAGCGACGCACCCAGAGCCGCTGCTCTTTTGGAACGGGAACTGGGATTTCGGGAT
>Ga0224741_10132_pt1 | contig 13085 bp, 12 predicted proteins | sample LIM_E_Water_Pos_FD_161629 | JGI IMG/M metagenome (GOLD analysis project Ga0224741, IMG submission 161629) | Enriched cells from gastrointestinal tract of the lab mouse from Pacific Northwest National Laboratory (PNNL), Richland, Washington... | ecosystem: Host-associated > Mammals > Digestive... | reverse complement strand
CCGGAGACCGAGTCCGGCGGCCGGATCCATACGTCCACGATCACGGTGGCGATCATGGCGGAGGCGGAGGAGATCGATTTCCAGTTGGACATGAACGACTGTAAATTCGACGTGTTCCGCGCGTCGGGCAACGGGGGACAGTGCGTCAATACCACGGATTCCGCCGTGCGGCTCACCCATATCCCCACAGGGATCGTGATCTCCTGCCAGGATGAAAAATCCCAGTTGAAAAATAAGGAGAAGGCTTTAAAAGTCCTGCGCTCCAGGCTGTACGAGATGGAACTGGAGAAGCAGCATGACGCGGAGGCCGAGGCCAGGAGGAGCCAGGTGGGGACCGGGGACCGTTCAGAGAAGATCCGCACCTATAATTTTCCCCAGGGACGGGTCACGGATCACAGGATCAAACTGACACTGCATCGGCTGGAGTCCATCTTGGGCGGCGACCTGGAGGAGGTCATTGACAGTCTGACGGCGGCGGACCAGGCCCTGCGGCTGAGCCGGCTGAATGAGGCAGTCTGAATGAGGCATTTATCTTTCAACGGCAGAGAAGGACTCTGCGGATATACCATAGGATCATAGAGAAAGGAGCGGTATTGAGATGAAAAAAACATCGCTGGTCATTATGGCGGCGGGCATTGGCAGCCGGTTTGGAAAGGGGATCAAGCAGTTGGAGCCGGTAGGCCCAAACGGGGAGATCATCATGGATTATTCCATCTACGATGCTCTCCAGGCAGGATTTAACAAGATCGTCTTTATCATACGCAAGGATCTGGAAGAGGATTTCAAGGCGGTGATCGGAAGCCGGATCGAGAAGCTGGCCGAGGTGGGCTATGCGTTCCAGGAGCTGGACGATCTGCCGGCGGGATATTCCTGCCCGCCCGAGCGGACGAAACCCTGGGGGACGGGCCAGGCGGTACTGGCAGCCCGCGATCTGCTGGATGAGCCCTTTGTGGTGATTAATGCAGATGATTATTATGGAAAAGAAGCATTTGTGAAAGTGCATGAATATCTTGTAAGTGAGAGAGGATCATCAGCAGATCTGGATATATGTATGGCCGGTTTTATCCTGGGCAATACCCTGAGCGAATACGGGACGGTGACCCGTGGGATCTGTTCAGTGGATGAGGCGGGCAGCCTGCTGGGTGTGGATGAGACCCGGAATATAAAGAAAACGCCAAAGGGAGCCAGTGCGATCTTGCCGGACGGGTCGGAGAGAGAGCTGGATCCCCAGGCGCTGGTCTCCATGAACATGTGGGGGCTGACGCCGGCGTTCATGGAAATATTGGGAACAGGCTTCCAGGATTTTTTGTCAAAATGCGGCCCGGAGGACTTAAAAAAAGAGTATCTGCTGCCGGATATCGTGGACGGTCTGGTCAGCAGCCGCAAGGCGCGGGTGTCTGTGTTAAAGACGGAGGATACCTGGTTCGGGGTCACCTACCAGGAGGATAAATACGCAGTCCGGGAGGCTTTCGCGGATCTGATCCGCCGAGGGGTCTATCCGGAGAAATTGTAGAAGATCATTGTAGGAAAGGAGCGGTACGATGGGAAAATATTTTGGTACGGACGGTTTCCGCGGGGAGGCGAATGTGGTCCTGACTGCCGAACATGCATTCCGTGTGGGACGTTTCCTGGGATGGTACTACGGCAAAGGCAAAAAGGCGCAGATCGCCATCGGAAAGGACACCAGGAGGAGCAGCTATATGTTCGAGTACGCGCTGGCGGCGGGGATCACGGCTTCCGGGGCGGATGCGTTTTTGCTCCATGTGACCACCACGCCCAGTGTCTCTTATGTGGTGCGCACGGAGGACTTTGACTGCGGGATCATGATCTCGGCCAGCCACAATCCATTCTATGACAACGGGATCAAGATCATCAATGGCATGGGGCAGAAGATCGAGGCGGCTGTGGAGGAACAGATCGAGCAGTATATAGATGGGGAACACCCCGAGATCCCCCTGGCTACAGGGGCAGATATCGGCCGCACGGTGGATTTTGCGGCGGGGCGGAACCGTTATATCGGCTATCTGATGTCCATACCGGCCCATTCTTTTAAAAATGTGAAAGTGGGCCTGGACTGTTCCAACGGCAGCGCCTCGTCCATCGCAAAGAGCGTGTTCGACGCCCTGCGGGCCAAGACCTATGTGATCAACAATGAGCCGGACGGGACCAATATCAACACGGACTGCGGCTCCACCCACATCGAGGCGCTCCAGGCGTTTGTGCGGGAACACAAGCTGGATGTGGGATTTGCCTACGACGGGGACGCGGACCGGTGCATCGCGGTGGACCATCTGGGAAATGTAGTGGACGGTGACAAGATCCTCTATGTCTGCGGAAAATATCTGAGAGAACAGGGGAAGCTGGCAAACGACACCATCGTGACTACGGTCATGTCCAACTTAGGTCTCTATAAAGCTCTGGAGAGGGAAGGGATCGCCTATGAGAAGACGGCTGTGGGGGATAAATATGTGTGTGAAAATATGATGGCCAATGGCCACAGTCTGGGCGGCGAGCAGTCCGGCCACATCATCTTCAGCCGCCATGCGTCCACCGGTGACGGGATCCTCACTTCTTTGATGGTGATGGAAGCTTTGATGGAGAAGAAGGCATCTCTAAAAGACCTGGCGGATGAGGTGAAGATCTACCCACAGATCCTGCAGAATGTCCGTGTATCGGATAAGAGGACAGCCCGGGAGAACCCGAAGGTACAGGAAGCCGTGGCGCAGGTGGAAAAAGCGTTGGGTGACGAGGGCCGGATCCTGGTCCGCGAGAGCGGGACGGAACCGCTGATCCGTGTGATGGTGGAAGCGTCCAGCCAGGAAGAGTGTAAAAAATATGTGGAACAAGTGGTGCAGGTATTAAAAAGTGAAGGATTGGCGGTCGAGTAAACACATGAAAATGAAGAAGATCTGGCTGGCAGCGATGACCATAAGTGTCCTATCCGCCCTGACAGCCTGCGGCTCAAAAAAACAGAATGCATACCAACAGGGCTGTGAGGCATTGCGCCAGGGGAACTATAAAGAAGCGATGAAGGATTTTCAGGAGTCGGTGATCCGCGAGGTGAAGGTGGCCGACTCTCAGCGGGGGATCGGGATCGCATGGCTCAAACTGGGAGATCTTGACCAGGCGATCAGCTCCTTCGAGGAGGCCCTGGAGGGCGAGGATAACAAAAATTTCCAGAAGGATGTACTGTCTTATAAAGCCGTGGCCGAGTACGAGGATGGCCGGATGGAGGCTGCCCTGGCCAGCTGTGAGAAGATCAAAGAGTTCGGGGCTGATGCCAGCTGCTATTACATGATCGGGCGGATCGGACTGCAGCTGGATCAGTACGATGCCGCCAAGAGCAATTTTGACATGGCGGCCCAGGAAGATCCCAGTTATGATATGTTCATGGATATCTATCAGGCATACGGAGAGAAGGACATGGATGCGGACGGGAAAGCCTATCTCTCTAAAGCGTTGAGCTTAACACCTGCCAACGGCGCAGACTATTACCAGAGAGGGCGGATCTATTATTTTATGGGTGATGCCGCCAACGCTCAGTCGGAGCTATTAAAAGCGGCGGAGGAGGGGGAGGACGATGCCCGGCTCTTCCTGGGAAGAGTCTATCTGGAGCAGCAAGATCCCGCCAGTGCCCGGGCCATGTATCAGGAGTACGCCCAGGAGGGCGGAAACGGCGCGGGCGCATACAACGGACTGGCTCTGTGCGATCTGGCGGAGGGAAATCCGGACGGAGCGCTGGAGAACATCGCCAAAGGCCTGGAAGCGGCTGGAGGGGAGGACGTACAGGAGCTTTTATATAACGAGGTCGTGGCCTATGAATATAAACGGGATTTTGCCACGGCCAAGAGTAAGATCTCGGAATATCTGAGCCACTACCCCGATGATGTGGACGCCAAAAGGGAGTCGGATTTCCTGCAGAACCGCTGAATAAGCGGGATACACGATATTGTCCCGCTTGTGCGGAGCGGGCACAAGATATTGTGGCAAAGGCTTGACGGCTCTGGCAGATCCTGTTACAATGATCTCATGTGCTGTAACAGACGGGAACATGAGAAGAGAGACAAGGAGGCATTTTTATGTTTCAAGTGATCAAACGGGACGGCCAGATCGTAGGCTTTCAGCTGGACAAGATCAACGAGGCGATCAGGAAGGCTTTTGAGGCAAAGGAAAAACAGTATGGAGACGATATCCTGGGGCTTTTGGGACTGCGGGTGACGGCGGATTTCCAGGATAAGATCAAAGACGGGCAGATCACGGTGGAGGACATCCAGGACAGTGTGGAAAATGTGCTGATCCAGACCGGTTATGCGGATGTGGCGAAAGCGTATATCCTGTACAGGAAGCAGCGGGAGAAAGTCCGCAATATGAAGTCTACGATCCTGGATTACAAGGAGATCGTGGACAGCTATGTGAAGGTGGAGGACTGGCGTGTGAAGGAGAATTCCACAGTCACGTACTCTGTAGGCGGACTGATCTTGAACAATTCCGGGGCAGTGACGGCCAACTACTGGCTCTCAGAAGTGTACGACCCGGAGATCTCACAGGCCCATCGGGACGCGGACATCCATATCCATGACCTGGCCATGCTGACCGGATATTGTGCGGGCTGGTCGTTGAAACAGCTGATCCAGGAGGGTTTGGGGGGCATCCGCGGCAAGATCACATCCTCCCCGGCCAAGCATCTGAGTGTGCTGTGTAACCAGATGGTGAATTTCTTGGGGATCATGCAGAATGAGTGGGCGGGGGCACAGGCGTTTTCGTCCTTTGATACCTATCTGGCTCCTTTTGTGAAAACGGACAACCTTTCCTATGAAGAGGTGAAAAAGTGTATAGAATCTTTCATCTATGGGGTCAATACGCCCAGCCGGTGGGGGACTCAGGCGCCTTTTTCCAACATCACCCTGGACTGGACGGTCCCGGACGACCTGGCGGAACTGCCGGCGATCGTGGGCGGGAAGGAAATGGATTTCTGTTACAAGGATTGTAAAAAAGAGATGGATATGATCAATAAGGCGTTCATCGAGACCATGGTGGAGGGGGACGCAGACGGCCGGGGATTCCAGTATCCGATCCCTACATATTCTATCACGAAGGAGTTTGACTGGTCCGATACGGAGAACAACCGCCTGCTCTTTGAGATGACCTCCAAGTACGGCACTCCCTATTTTTCAAATTATATCAACAGCGATATGAAACCCAGCGATATCCGCAGTATGTGCTGCAGACTGCGTCTGGACCTCAGGGAACTGCGCAAGAAGACGGGCGGGTTCTTTGGCTCCGGGGAGAGCACAGGTTCGATCGGGGTGGTGACGGTCAATATGCCCAGGATCGCTTACTTATCCAAGTCGCCGGAAGAATTTTACCATCGCCTGGATAAGATCATGGATCTGTCAGCCCGTTCGCTGCATATCAAGCGTGAGGTGGTCACGAAGCTCTTGAACGAAGGGTTGTATCCCTATACGAAGCGGTATCTGGGGGATTTTGACAACCATTTCTCCACGATCGGTCTGGTGGGCATGAGTGAGGTGGGCTTGAACGCCTGCTGGCTGGGCGGCAGTATGACGGATGCCAAGACCCAGACATTTACAAAAGACGTGTTAAACCATATGCGGGAGAGATTGTCGGATTACCAGGAGCAGTATGGGGAGCTCTTCAACCTGGAGGCCACGCCGGCGGAATCGGCGGCTTACCGTCTGGCGAAACATGACCGGGCGCAGTGGCCGGATATCAAAACGGCCGGGGAAGAGGGGGATACGCCTTATTATACAAACAGTTCCCACCTGCCTGTGGGCTATACGGAGGATATCTTCGAGGCCCTGGATATCCAGGATGAGCTGCAGACCCTGTATACATCCGGGACGGTGTTCCACGGCTTTATCGGGGAGAAACTCCCGGATTGGAGGGCGGCGGCCTCTCTGGTGCGCAAGATCGCGGAAAACTATCAGCTCCCGTATTATACGATCTCGCCCACCTATTCTGTGTGCGCAAAACATGGCTATATCACGGGGGAACATTTCACCTGTCCTACCTGTGGTGCGCCTGCGGAAGTCTACAGCCGTATCACCGGCTATTACCGTCCGGTGCAGAACTGGAACGACGGGAAGAGCCAGGAGTATAAAAACCGAAAGCTCTATGATATGAAATACATGCATGGAAAAAAGATGAGCAGCCATGTGGTCACGATCACGGGGGATGATGTGGATATCCGACCGGTGGCCAGCGCTCGGTATCTGTTCACAACCAGCACCTGTCCAAATTGTAAGGCGGCGAAGGCCATGCTGGCAGATGGGAAGGTGGATGTGGAGGTGATCGATGCGGAGGAGAATCCGGAGTTGGTGCGCAGATTTGGCATCAAGCAGGCTCCCACCCTGGTGGTCGGGAACGGGGAGACTGTGTATAAGTACGACAATACATCAAAGATAAAGAAATATATCCAGGATCAGGGATGATCGGGATATGATCTGAGGGAAGAACGAGGGAGGAAGAGCGATGGGTGTTAAGGTCATACTGCTGGCCATCTTTTTTGTGGTGATGGTGGGCGTGGGCATCTATTCCAGGAGGCACGCAGGGAGCGTGAATGATTTTGTCCTGGGCGGGCGTTCCGTCGGTCCGTGGCTGACGGCGTTTGCCTATGGGACTTCATATTTTTCGGCGGTGGTGTTTGTGGGGTATGCGGGGCAGTTCGGGTGGAAATACGGACTGGCCTCCACGTGGATCGGGATTGGGAACGCGCTGATCGGAAGCCTGCTGGCCTGGGTGATCTTAGGACGAAGGACCCGGGTCATGACGAACCATCTGAGGGCGGCCACCATGCCGGATTTCTTTGGAAAACGTTTTGACAGCAATGCGCTGCGCATCGCTGCCTCCGCCATCGCTTTCGTGTTTTTGATCCCCTATACGGCATCGCTGTATAACGGTCTGTCCCGCTTGTTTGGCATGTCTTTTGACATCCCGTATACGGTCTGTGTGATCTTGATGGCGGCGCTGACTGGGATCTATGTGATCCTGGGCGGTTATATGGCGACGGCGATCAATGATTTCATCCAGGGGATCGTCATGCTGGGCGGTATCGTGGCCGTGATCGGAGCGGTGCTGAATGGACAGGGTGGCTTCATGGAGGCTGTGGGAAAATTGGCCCAGCTGGAGAGCGATGTGCCGGTGACGGCGGGGCAGCCGGGGGCGTTTACATCCTTTTTTGGACCGGATCCGTTGAATCTGCTGGGCGTGGTGATCCTGACTTCCCTGGGGACCTGGGGGCTGCCGCAGATGGTGCACAAGTTCTATACGATCAAGGATGAGAAAGCAGTGACGGCGGGGACGGTGATCTCCACGTTCTTTGCCCTGGTCATCTCGGGGGGATGTTATTTCCTGGGCGGTTTTGGACGGCTGTTTGAGGATGCATCGATCTACGGGGCGGACGGCGCGATCGTGTACGATGCGATCATCCCGTCCATGTTGTCCAGACTGCCGGATATCCTGATCGGGATCGTGATCATCTTAGTCCTGTCCGCGTCTATGTCCACGCTGTCTTCTCTGGTGCTCACGTCGAGTTCCACGCTGACGCTGGATTTTATCAAGGGGAATATCGTGAAAGACATGAGCGATAAGCTCCAGCTTTTGGTGATGCGTGTGCTGATCGTGTTCTTCATCGCGATCTCTGTGGTCCTGGCCTTAGATCCGCCCACGTTCATTGCTCAGCTGATGGGGATCTCCTGGGGCGCTCTGGCCGGAGCGTTTTTGGCGCCGTTTTTGTACGGGCTCTGCTGGAAACGGGTGACCCGTCCGGCTGTGTGGGCCAGCTTTATCTGCGGCGTGGGGATCACGGTGCTGAATATGTTCCTGCATTTTATCCAGTCTCCGATCAACGCGGGGGCTGTGGCGATGATCGCGGGGCTGGCGGTCGTGCCGGTGGTGAGCCTGCTCACGCCGGTGTTTGATAAAGGAAAGGTGGAGGAGATCTTCTCCTGTTATGACGAGACGGTGTCTGTGCGGAAGAAGACGGCTCTGCCGGAAAAAGATTAGAAGGTGTCAAAAACGCCCCTTCACCAGATCGTCGAGTGTTATACCATAAAAAAAATCGTGGATGAGCGCATCATATTTTTTCCACAGCGGCAGCGTTGTACATTTTTCTATCCGAGGGCAGCTTTCCGCATCCGGCAGCAGACAGGCGACCGGTGCGAGCGGCCCTTCTGCCAATTCTATAATCTCCCCCACGGTATATCGCTCTGGCGGCCGGGTCAGCATATAGCCGCCGCCTTTGCCGCGGAGTCCTTTTAAGAGTTTTCCTTTGACGAGAGTTTTCAGGATGATCTCCAGGTATTTCTCGGAGATCTCCTGCTGTTTGGCGATGTCTTTTAGTGGAACATATCCGTTCTCCTGGTATTGTGCAAGGCTGATCATTACGCGCAGCGCGTAACGTGCTTTTGTTGAAATCATAGAAATATACCTCCAAATCTCTTTTGATTATATCCGTGATCTGCAAAATTATCAAGGACAACATGATCCTGAGGTCAAAAAGGTGGTGGAAGATATGGATGCAGTGGGAATGACAGAAAAAGAACAGATACAAAGATCCCCTTGTGTAAAAACAGGGGGATCTCAGAGTGTCGACAAAGTCGCCACTCTGGTAAAATTCATGGCTTACGCCATAAATTTTAATACTGGAGGATAAAAGCCCGATCTGCTCGCACAAGGGCTAAAGCCCCTACAGATCGGGCTTTTTGCAAGTAGCCGGAAATAAATTCCGTCTACTTGATTCCAGTTCGAGGGCACAGCCCTTCGAGCACCCATGACCAAACGACACTTTATCTACAGTCTGAGATCCCCTTGTGTAAAAACAGGGGGATCTTTTTTCTGCGTTTTTCAGATATTTAACAGTGCGGCCGCGTTTTTCCAAAGGATCTGCTCCTGTTCTTCTGGCGTGAGGGGCAGGGAGCGGAGGATGGAGACGGCTTCTTCCTGATCCGCCCAGGGAGTGTCGGAGCCGAAGAGGATCCGGTGGGCGCCATGGTCTTTGATCATCCGGGTGAGCTGGTCTTTGTGCATGTGGCAGATGGAGTAGGCCGTGTCAAAATATACGTCCTGTCCGACCAGCAGTTCTTCCGAGCTGTCATAAAATTCATTGCTGCCCATATGGGCCAGGATCAGTTTCCGGGGCGCGACTTCTTTTAGCACCCGGCGGACGTGCGCAGCGGTGCAGTGCGTCTGATCCGGGCAGGCGGGATCGTACCCGGCATGGGTGAGGGTAAATAATCCAAGCTCGGAAGCTCTGTCCAGGATGCGCATATAGCGGATGTCGTCGAAGGATACGCCCTGGTAATCCGGGTGCAGTTTGATCCCTTTGAAACCCATCGCGTGGATCTGGGTCAGTTTTTCCTTATAGTCTGGCATGTCCGGGTGGATCCCGGCGATGGAGAGGAGCCGCGGCCCGCCTGTGGGGTAGTCCCGTTCGTTGACGGCATTGGCGAAGCGGATGATGGAGTCAAACTGTTTTATGTTGGTGACCACGGGCAGGATCACGCTGATGTCGACGCCTGCGCGTGCTGCGGAATCCATCAGGCCGTCGGCTGTGCCGTCCATGCTGGGAGGGAGGTTGATGGTGGCGGAGAGTTTCGGGATCGCTTTTTTTGCCACTTCGTCGGGGAAGATATGTGTGTGTATGTCGATGATCATTTGTCAGCCTTTCTTTTTTTCTGAGGGTTTTGGACAGACGGCAAGGCGACTCCTTTTGCGGGGAGCCGCCTTGTGCACTTGGATATGATCTATGCCAGGTCCAAGTCTACAGTTTCATATTCACGGCTGCCCAGGCCCAGTGCGGCGGCGGCTTCTACGGTATGGATGCCGTTTAAGGATTCCATACGCTCGATGAGCGCGGCTTTGCCCGGGTCGGGGGAGGCGTATACTGCGTCCACGCATGCCTGGTCTACGGCTACGGGGTCGAGGGATGCGAAGATCCCGATATCGGCCATCTCCGGGTCGTGGGGGTTTGCATCACAGTCACAGTCTATGGAGAGGCGGTTTGCCACGTTGATGTACAGCATGTTCCTGTTGCCGAGGTAATCGATGACGGCACTGTCCGCGTCAGCCATGGATTCCAGGAAAGAGTCGTGGTCGGCTGCGAACATGTCCTCGAGTTTTTCGCAGGGTTTTCCGTTGCAGTGGATGATCCCTTTTCCATAGGAGGAAGCGACGCCGATGGCCACGTTCTTCAGCGCTCCGCCGAACCCGCCCATGGCATGGCCCTTGAAATGGGACAGTACCAGCATGGAATCGTAGTTGGCCAGGTGGCTGCCCACATAGTTCTCTGTCAGCTGGCGGCCGTTCCGGACAGGCAGGATCAGTTCACCTTCTTCGTCCATCAAGTCACAGGGAGCGATGGCGGCGAAGCCATGGTCACGGAAAGTCTGCCAATGGGCTTCGCTGGTGTTGCGGCGTCCTTCGTAGGCTGTGTTGCATTCCACGATGGTCCCGTCCAGCTTTTTTACCAGGGGGGCGATCAGGGCGGGCTGCAGGAAGTTGTGTCCGCCTGGTTCGCCGGTGGAGATCTTGACGGCGACCTTTCCATGGAGCTCTCTGCCCAGGGCTTCATAGATCTTTACGAGACTTTCCGGGGTGATCTCTTTTGTAAAATATACAGTTGCCTTTTTCATGGGATCTTTCCTTTCGTTTATAGATATTTTATGAGTAATATCTTAAACAGTATGGTTTTTTATGTCAAGGAGATTTATCATGTCATGATCATTTTGCTTTTGCGTGCATATATCCACGGTATTGTCGAGTGGTGGATCCGATTTTTTCTTGTATATTTTTTGACGCTATGGCATAATATAAGTAAGAAATTCTTACAAGAAAGGGGAATATGCAAATGAGTACACAGATATTAACCGTTTCTTCTAAAGGCCAGATATCTCTGCCGGTCAGTATCCGAAAACTCCTGTCGATCAATACAGGTGACAAGCTGGTGGCATATACTTCAGGAGATGTTATCATGCTCAAAACTTTAAAACTTCCTTCTGCTGAAGAATTTGAAGCCTCATTGGATGAAGCTCAAAAATGGGCGCTGTCTGTTGGATATGATGAAAATGATGTTGATGATATTGTCAGATCAGTTAGGAAGAAGAAACGAGCATGAGGATTGTGATAGATACGAATGTCTTAATCTCTGGCGTGTTTTTTGGCGGATTTCCAAGAAAAATCCTGAGTGCTGTTGTGAGGCAGAAGATAGTTGCCTGTGCCACGCCAGAGATCATTAATGAATATGAAGAGATCGTGCAGGAAATGATCAACAGGAAGCAGGGACATATCAATAGGGAGATCTTAAGTCCGCTGATCAAAGTTATGGAGATCATCGAACCTGTTACACATGTTAGGATATGCCGTGACCCCGACGATGATAAATTTTTGGAATGCGCAAAAGATTCGCAGGCTTTATATATTGTCAGCGGAGATAAGGACCTTCTTGTGATAAAGCGATTTGAAAATGTCCGGATTGTGACAGCAAAGGATTTCTGCGAGGAATACTTTTCAGGATGATTTTCGTTTTTTACATCATTTCTATATATACTGCCTGTCGGGCCGGAGATGAGAGGATACCTTCTTTTTGAAATAACAGGGTATCCTCTCATTATTTTTATGTCTGAGATCTTAAACGGTATGGTTTTCTATGTCAAGGAGATTTATCATGTCATGATCATTTTGCTCTTGCGTGCATATATCCGATCGCCATTTCAGACATCATGCCGGCAGCCGCCCATACGTCACCCAGGTCTTTTCCCTCTTCTGGGGTGAGCAGGATAAATCCGGCAAAGATATACCCAGGGCAGGCGCCGTATGTGTCGTAGCAGCGTTTGATCTCATTTAATAAGATTTCTTTGTCGTCTGTCGTGCCTGGCACTCCGTTGGTGTCGTAGCCGCCTGCGATGCAGAAACGGTCGCCGTATTTTTCGAGGAGGCTTTTGATGTCGTTGCATGGCTGTACGGAAGACCATGCGGCAAAACCTTCTTCGATGAATGATCCGATCAGATCTTCCGCGTGGCCGCAGCAGTGGAGGATCGGGATCATCCCAAGTTCCCGGGCGCGCTGTGTGATCCGTTTATGCTGAGGTGCGATCAGTCTTTTATAGGTTTCAGGAGACATAAAAGGGCATGACTAGGTGGCTACATCATCGTACAGGGTGTAGGTATCCGGTTGGTAATATTTTGCGATATAGTCCAGGGCTTTGAGCTTGTAGTCGGTGATGGCGGTCAGGAGTCCTTCTACGGCTTCGGGTTCCATCGCGATGGAGATCAGGGCGTTTTCAAATCCCATGAAAGCGGCAAGGCGTTCAAAGGGGCCGTTTCCATCGCCATAATCAACGGCCGTGACCGTTCTGTCAACGCTGTAGAGCTGTTCTTTGGCATCTGCTTCCCAATGATATGCGGATACATCTGGGAATTTTATGATGGATCGCCAGTCGCAGATTGTCTCTTCATCCAGGAGAAAATTTCCTGGTTCAGGGAGGGCTGTCCCGCCACCGGAGTCCGGGGTGACCCATGTCACGCCAAAACCGTCTTTGCCGCCGCCTCTGGGGCCTTTTTCCATGGAGTTCCCTTCAAAGCCTGTGTAGACCAGGCCTTCCCCTTCTACGGGTATCCAAGCTGTTTCTTTGTGGAGCAGTGCGTTTAGATAATTTTCTTTTCCGTTCATAAAAACCTCTTTCATTTTTTAGAAATGGCAAAGCCCGATCATCAGGCTCTGCCGTATAAAACGCTTCAGGGAAGGAGTGGATTTGTGCGTATTTAGAACATCTCAGCGCTCATTTTATCCAGTTCTTCATTGATCGCCTCATAGACACCCTCGTATGTGGAGGTCGGCATGCCTGCCGTCTGGTAGGGGCTGAAATAGAGTTTCCCGCAGGAAGTGCACATCTTGCGCACAACGGCGGCCACTTCTTCCCTTGTCCAGTCAGCCTTGTCCACAACGGAATTGTCAATGCCGGTCATAAAAGAGATCTGTCCGCCGTATTTTTTTACAAGGGCGGGGATGTCATTGTGTTCGGTGCCGCCCTGCCATACGTCGATGCCCATCTCGATCATAAAGGGGA
>Ga0224741_10129_pt1 | contig 13198 bp, 12 predicted proteins | sample LIM_E_Water_Pos_FD_161629 | JGI IMG/M metagenome (GOLD analysis project Ga0224741, IMG submission 161629) | Enriched cells from gastrointestinal tract of the lab mouse from Pacific Northwest National Laboratory (PNNL), Richland, Washington... | ecosystem: Host-associated > Mammals > Digestive... | reverse complement strand
GAGCCGCCGAGGATGTGGCCCACCAGAATTACCTTGACGCTATGGAAAGTTACACCTACAACGCTATGGGGTGTATGTCTACTGATCCGGTGGTCAAGGGCCTGTATGCCGCCTATAATCGCCGTATGCGGGACGATGTGGGCAAGAAGTGTCAGGTGGTGGTATCCAATAGCCTTGCCGATTATGAGGGCGTGGTGAGCGTTAAAAACGGCCTGGAAGGGGTTGACGAGGAAACCGCCGCCCTGATCCCCTGGACGGTTGGGGTTGTGGCCGGAACCGCCGTGAACAAGTCCGCAACCAATATGGACTATGACGGGGAATATTCCATTGATACCAGCTACACCCAAACCCAGCTTGAAAACGGGATCAAGGAAGGTTCCTGGATGTTCCATACCGTGGATGAAAAAGTGGTGGTGTTGGAGGACATCAACACCTTCATTTCTATCACGGATGAAAAATCCCCCGATTTTTCCAGCAACCAGACGATCCGGGTTCTGGATCAGATTGCCAATGATATTGCCGTCCTGTTCGGCAAGAAGTACATTGGCAAGGTTCCCAACGATGAATCGGGCCGGTTGAGCCTGTGGCGGGACATTACCAAACACCACGAGCAGTTGCAGGAAATCCGGGCCATTGAGAACTTCGACCCGGAGAATGTGACCGTGGAAAAGGGCGATACCAAAAAGGCCGTTGTGGTGACGGACTACGTTTCCCCGGTCAACGCTATGGCCCAACTGTATATGACGGTTTGGGTGCAGTAAGGAAAGGGGGTTAAACCATGAACGGCAACGGTACGCCTATCATGCACGCAAGGGACAGTGTTTCCGCCGCCCTTGCGGAATGTTTCGTTACCATTGAGGGTGAGCGGTTCAATTTCATGCAGGCTATCAACCTTGAAGCCAACTTTGAGAAGAAAAAAACCGAAGTTCCCATTTTGGGCAAGCCCGGACGGGGCAACAAGTCCACCGGTTGGGCTGGCACCGGTTCCGCAACGTTCCACTACAACACCAGCATTTTCCGCCGCCTGATGCAGAAATACAAGGACACCGGAGAGGATGTGTATTTTGACATTCAGATCACCAACGAAGATCCCACGGCCAGAGTTGGGCGGCAAACGGTGATCCTGATTGACTGTAACGTTGACGGCGGTGTTTTGGCAAAGTTTGACGCTGATGCGGAATACCTGGATGAAGATATGGATTTCACCTTTGAGGATTTCCAGATTCCCGAAACCTTCACCGACCTTGACGGTATGTTTTAACCGGCAAACCCCCGGCCTTTATCGGGCCGGGGGTTAAAATATGAAAAGGAGTGTTCAAGAAATGAGTTTATCCGCTTTTCTGGCTGAAAATGCCCTTCCTGTGGAACATATCAAGTTCCCTGTTTCCCCCCGGTTCCGGGACAAGGACAAGAAGCCCATTGAATGGGAAATCAAAACGATTACCGGCACCGAGGATGAAGCCTTGCGTAAGGCTTGCGCCAAACGGGTTCCCGTCCCCGGAAAACGGAACCAGTATCAGAAAGAAACGGACTATGATATGTACCTTGGGAAGCTGGCCGTGGCCTGTACTGTGTTCCCCAACCTGAACGACAAAGAACTTCAGGACAGCTATAAGGCCATGGGCGCGGAAGCCCTGCTGAAAGCCATGTTGACCCCCGGCGAATATGCCGCCTATGTGGAAAAGGTACAGGAGGTTTGCGGGTTCTCCACCCCCATTCAGGATGAGGTTGACGAAGCAAAAAACTAATTCGTGAAGGTGATAGCGAAGCGAATATTTGCTACTATTGCCTTCACGAATTGCACAAGTGGCCCCATGAATTTTTTGCTTTGGATCGCCGGGAACGGGCCTTTGTAATCGCCGCGATTGATGAACGAGTGGAGCATGAAAAGAAACGAGCCAAAGAAGCTGAACGAAAATCACGCCGGGGCCGGGGGAAGAAACGCTGATCCCCCGGCCTTTGGCCTTTTAAGGTGGTGAACCTGTATGGCTACTGTCAAGGGGGCGTTAGCCCTTTACGATGGAATGACCGGGCCGCTGAAAAATATTCATAACGCTTTGAACATTGTGCTGAACAGTTTTGAAGCGGTTCAAAATGCGTCAGAAAATGTGATAGATGTGTCCGCTATTCAGGAAGCCCGTGAGGAATTGGCAAGGGCTGAAGCCACCTGGGATAACATTGAAAATAGCATCCGTGGCGCAGATCAGGCGCAGGATGATTTTAATAATCGGGTTAGAGACGGCACCGCTTCCGCTAATGGCTTATACGGTGCGTTTTCAAAGCTCAAAGGTATCATTGCTACGATTGGGGTAACGGCTGGTATTAAAAAATTGGTCAATCTATCTGATCAGTTTACAAGCACAAGGGCAAGGTTAAATTTGATTGCCGATGATGCGGGAAACATTGAAACCATTCAAAAACAAATTGATAGCTTGCCGAACGCTGTAATGGTGGATGTATCGGCCACCCCTGTTGACGGAAACCTTTTGGATGGTTTGGCTAAGGGTGTAACTACCCCGGTAGATGTTGCGGATCAAAATGCGATCAATACCATTCAGGACAAACTTGATGGATTGACCGAAAAAGCCACCATTCCCGTTACCGCTGACATAGAAACTAATATTTCTGACAACAAAACTGTTGAACAATTCGCCAATAAGATTGACAGTCTGCCGAACACTGTAACGGTGGACGTGTCCGCTACTGATAATAATTCTGTGTCCGAGGTAAAAAGCCGGATAGACGGGCTGGAAGAAGCGGTTTCTATTCCGGTAAATGTTACGGATAATAACAGTGTCAAGATTCTGGAAGCCAAGATTTGGGCTTCCGCCCAACGTTCCAGAGCGTCCTATTTTGATACTGCCGCCGCAATTGCAAGCATGGGAGCCAACGCCAAAAGTGCTTTTGGAACCAATGATGAACTGATTGCCTTTATGGAACAGATCAACAAACAGTTTGTAATTGGTGGGGCAAGTGCCCAAGGGCAAGCCGCCGCCATGCTTCAGCTAACCCAGGCCATGGGCGCGGGAGCCTTGCGTGGTGAGGAATTAAATTCCATTCTGGAAAATGCGCCGGGAATTGCAAGAGCCATTGAACAATATATGGGGGTTGCAGAAGGTTCTATCAAAAAATATGCGGAACAGGGTTTAATCACCGCTGAAGTGGTGAAAAATGCCATGTTCGCGGCGGCGGACGAAACCAACGCAAAATTTGAAAGCATGCCCACAACTTGGGGACAGGTTTGGACAGGGATGCAAAACCGGGCTATTGTTATCCTTGATCCACTTTTATCAAAAATCAATCAAATTGCAAATTCTGAACGGATTCAGGGCGTGGTTGATGGGATCATGGGCGCGTTTAGTGCTGTGGTAGCGGTTGCGCTATTTGCATTGGATTTAATTTCCGCTGTCGGCGGGGGCATTTATGATAATTGGTGCTGGATTGAACCAATCGTGTTGGGTGTGGCCGGGGCAATGCTATTTTATCTGGCGGTAACAAAAGGGGTTGCGATTGCGGAAGGAATTGCAAGTGTGGCAACAGCGGCCTATCATACGGTTGTGAACTTCCTTTCTATTGGGTTTGGAATTTTGACCGGCAACACGGCGGCGGCTTCGGCGGCTGTTTTCACATTTAATTCCGCGCTAATGGCTTGCCCCATTATGTGGATCGTCATTCTGGTAATTGCCCTGGTAGCGGCCTTTTATGCGGCTGTGGCGGCGGTCAATAAATTTGCCGGAACCAGCATTTCAGCCACGGGGGTTATTTGCGGCGCATTTATGGCGGCGCTTGCGTTTATCGGAAATATTTTTGTAGCCCTGTGGAATTTGGTGGTGGACGTGTTCACCCTTATTTATAATTTGGTTGCCACGGTTGCCAATTTCATTGGCAATGTGTTCACTGATCCCGTTGGAGCCGTGGCCCGTCTGTTCTTTGATTTGGCGGATACGGTGCTTGGGGTACTTCAATCTTTGGCCGGGGCTATTGATGCCATTTTTGGTTCTGACCTTTCCGGGGCCGTTCAAGGCTGGCGTGACAGCTTGGGCGGTTGGGTAGATGATACCTTTGGTGAGGGTAAAGAAGTGATGGCGAAAATGAACGCCGATGATCTGAAACTTGGGCGGTTTGAGTACGGGGCCGCTTATGATTTGGGTTACAATTTCGGTGAGGGGATCGAAGATACCGTTTCCGGGATGTTCAAAATGCCCACTCTGGACGAAATGGGGATGGATGATTTCGGGAACAACCTGGAAGGCATTTATGGCAATACCGGGGATACTGCCGCCAACACCGCCAACACCGCCGCCACCGCCGATGCCATTGAATACACGGATGAAGATTTGAAATATTTGCGGGACATTGCCGAACGGGAAGCAATCAACCGGTATACTACCGCCCAAATTACCATTGAACAGCACAACGAAAACCATATTTCCAAAGACACTGATCTTGATGGGATTATGGACGCTTGGACGGCTGATTTTGCGGAAAAGCTGGATATTTCCGGGGAAGGGGTGTAATGGGCTATGGCTTACAAGATGTATCTTGATGGGGTTCTAATGCCCATTACCCCTTCCAAAGTCAAGGTGAAAATCAACAACCAGAACAAAACCTTGACACTGATCAATGGTGAGGAAATCAACATCCTGAAGGAAGCCGCCTTGACGGATGTATCCTTTGACCTGATCCTTCCCCAATCCCCCTATCCGTTCAGCAATGGGGGCGCACAATCGGCCCAAACCTATCTGAACTTGTTTGAACGGCTGAAAAAAAGCAAAGCGCCGTTTCAATGGATACTGAACAGAAGCCGCCCTTCCGGGGCGGCGCTGTTCTATTCCAATTTAACGGTGGGGATGGAGGATTACCAAATTACGGATGATGTAAAAGAAGGCATGGATATTGGGGTATCTATCAAATTGCGCCAATACCGGGCCTTTGGCACAAAAACCGTTAAGCTGTCCCCGCCCCCGGCACCTTTCCAACCGGCCACCGCCACGGTGGAGCCGCCCAAACGGGAAACATCCAACGCCCCCAAAAATGCAAGTTATACCGTGAAATCCGGGGATTGCCTTTGGAATATTGCCAAAAAGCAGTTGGGGGACGGTTCCCGGTGGAAAGAAATCTATGAACTGAACAAGGATAAAATCAAAAATCCAAATTTGATTTATCCTGACCAATCTTTGACCTTGCCTTCCTGAAAGGGGTGATCCGTTTGGCCGTTGAAATCCTGATCCAGCATGGTTCTTCTATTCAGTATCCCGCTGTTGAGGAAGGGGCCAAATTGACCTTTGAACGGAAAAGAACCCCCGGAAAGCTGACCTTCACAGTTGTAAAAGATGCCGCCTTGAATTTTCAGGAAGGTGATCCGGTAAAACTGACCGTGGACGGAACCCCCATGTTTTATGGGTTTGTTTTCACAAAATCCAGGGACAAGGGGAACACCATTGATGTGACCGCCTATGACCAATTACGGTATCTGAAAAATAAAGACACGATCACGGAAGAAGGGCTGAAAGCGTCCGATCTGCTGAAACGGATTGCAACAGATTTCCGGCTGAACCTTGGGACGGTGGAGGATACCGGATACACCTTTGAAACCATTGTGGAGGAAAACCAAACCCTGTTTGATATGGTGCAAAATGCCCTTGATGAAACCTTGCGCCAAACCAAACAACTATTCATTCTTTATGACGATTGCGGAAGCCTGACCCTGAAAAATATCAATTCCCTGAAAACGGATTTGCTTATTGACGCTGAAACGGCTGAAAATTTTGATTATAGTTCAAGCATTGATGAACAGACCTATAACAAAATCAAGCTGGCCTTCAACAACGAAGCCACCGGAAAACGGGAATTGTATATTGCCCAGGACGGCGGAAACATGAACCAATGGGGTGTTCTCCAATACTTTGAACAAATTCAGAGCGCCACCGGAGCCGCCGCCAAAGCTGATGCCCTGTTGGGCCTATACAATCAGAAAACCCGGAAGCTGACGGTAAAGAACGCTTTTGGCCGTCCTGATATTCGGGCCGGAAGCGCCGTTATGGTATCCCTGAACTTGGGTGACATTATCGCCAATCAATTTTTGGTTGTGGAGAAAGTAACCCATACTTTCAGGGGGGAAGAACACATGATGGATTTATCCTTGATTGGGGGTGAATTTATTGCCTAACCCTGTTGAAGTGGTGAAGCGGGCCGCTGTGGAAGCTGTGGAAGCCCAAAAGCCGGTTCACCTGTTATTTGGGCAAGTGATTTCAGCTTCCCCGCTGAAAATCCAAGTGGATCAAAAATCTATCTACACGGAAAAAATGCTGGTGCTGACCCGGAATGTAACGGATTTTGAAGTTGATATGACGGTGAGCCATATCACCCTAAACCGGGCGGGTGGTTCCGGTGATCCGGCCTTTGCGTCCCACAACCACGATTACAAAGGCAAGAAAAAATTCAAAGTACACAACGCCTTGATTAAAGGGGATTGGGTGCTTTTGGGCCGGATACAGGGCGGAAAACGGTTTGTGGTGATAGACCGGATCAAGCCCATTCCAGAACTGAAGGGGGAATGGTTATGATCCCGAACACCGGGGACGATTTGCGGCAAGATTTTATTTTTACCACCTTGCCCAGCCGAACCTTCAAAATGAACCATGACACCCTGACAATCACCGGGACGGTTGACCAAATCCGGGCCGTAGAACAGGCGGTTTTCCTGATCCTGAATACAGAACGGTATTTTTGGCTGATTCATTCTTGGAATTATGGGGTGGAACTTCATGACCTGATCGGAAAAGACCCGGAATATTGTATCCCGGAAATTGAACGCCGGATCAGGGAAGCCCTGTTGCAAGATGATCGGATCACGGCGGTTGAAAATTTTCAGTTTGAAGTGAACAAAAAGAAAGTGTTGACCACGTTCACAGTGTTCAGCATTTACGGGAATATCAATGTGGAAAAGGTGGTGGAAATCTGATGTATGAACATATCACCTATGACGGGCTGATCAAACGGATGATGGATCGGGCGCTTGCGTCTGATAAAAACCTTGACAGCCGGGAAGGTTCCCTGCTGTGGTATGGGCAAGCCCCCGCCGCCGTGGAGTTGCAGAACCTTTATATTGCCCTGGATACCGTGTTACAGGAAACTTTTGCGGACACGGCAAGCCGGGAATATTTGATTTTAAGGGCCAAAGAACGGGGCCTTGCACCTACCCCGGCCACCCCCGCCGTGTTGGAAATGACGATCACCCCGGCTGACCTCTCCCTTCCCATGGGGGAACGGTTTTCCATTGGGGAACTGAATTATTACGTTTCCAAGGATAAGGGCGGCGGGGTGTATGAAATCACCTGTGAAGTCCTTGGGGAAATCGGGAACGATTACGGGCGGACGGTTATTCCCATTGAGTATGTGGAAGGGCTGGAAACGTGCCAAATTACAGCCCGGTTGATCCCCGGCGAAAATGAAGAAGATACAGAGGTTTTCCGGCAACGGTATTTTGACAGCCTGAACCTTCAGGCGTTCGGCGGGAACCGGGCGGACTATCTGCAAAAGGTGAACGCTATCCCCGGTGTGGGCGGGGTAAAGGTTTACAGGGCATGGAACAGCAATCTGTCCCCGTCTGAACTGATGCCCCCGGAAGAAGCCGGGGAATGGCTGGACGGGCTGGCCGGTGTTCCGCCCAATATTTTGACGTGGTTACAGGTGGTTTACCATGCCGGGAAAAACAGCCTTTTGACCGTTGGCGGAACCGTCAAGCTGGTGATTATTGATTCAACCTTTTCCGTTCCGTCTGACACGTTGGTTGATACTGTCCAGACGGCCATAGACCCCACGCAGAACGCCGGGGAAGGGGTGGGTATAGCTCCTATCGGCCATGTGGTGAAAGTGTTCCCTGTGGCCTTGGAAACGCTGGATTTGGCCTTTTCCCTTTACTACCAGCGGGGGTGGACGTGGGACGATGTGAAGCCCTATGCTGAAGAAGCTGTCAATGGCTATTTTCTGGAAATGGCCCAAGGGTGGGCGGATCAGGAAGAAGCCCTGATTGTCCGGGTTAGTCAGCTTGAAAGCCGCCTGTTAAGTATTCCAGGGATTTTGGATGTTGCCAATACCAAAATCAATGGGGCGGCGGCAAACTACAATTTGCCCCTTGATACTCTTCCGGCCCTTGGAGCCATGACCGCTGAAACGGCCACGATTGCCGGGGCGTAAGGGGTGAGGGCATGGAAAGAAAGCTAATCAATTATTACCCCTATGCCGTCCGGGAGTTTGCAGAAATTCAAGGGATCGCCACCGGGGAACAGCCGGAATTTGAATTGGCGTGGGATGCGCAAGAAGAAGTTTTCGTCAATCAGTTTGTGGATACGGCTTTGGATTATGGTTTGAGCCGGTGGGAAAAAATGCTGAAGATTTTTCCCAAGGGAACTGACACCCTGGAAACCAGACGGGCGCGCATTAAAACAAAGCTGAATAACTTTGTTCCCTATACGATCCGGGTTCTGGCACAAATGCTGACAGCCATTGCCGATGGTGAACCCTTTGAACTGACCCTTGAACCGGGAACCTATTTCCTGAACATTACCACCCATTGGGGCGCAAGCGGCCAAATTGAAGGACTGGAATACCTGATCAATAACATTGTTCCTTGCAATATCGCAATCAACGCCGGAAATAAATTAACCTGTTCCGCTGAAGGGCTGATCCCCATTGCTTGTGGGGTATGCGCGGCGGAATTTTTCTTTATTACCAACGATTGGCGGGAACATCCCGTGATCAAGGGTTCGGCCATGATTGGCGGCGCGGCCCCCGGCGCTGAAACGCTGTTCATTACCAATGACAGCCAAGAGGTTCACACGGTCAAGGGTTCGGTCCGTCCGGGCGGCGGGGTGGTAAACAGCGCAACCGTGATTATCACAAATGACTTCAATGAACAATTCACAATAAATGGGGCTGGTTCTATCGGGGCCGGTGTAGCCACGGCGGATTTCATTGGGGTAAATGATTTATGAAAGGGATGTTAAATTATGGCTGAATTTAGTAAGCTGGTACTGACCCGCAAGGGGCAAGCCTTAATTGCCAAAATGCTTGCGGGAACGGCCACGGACAGGGACTTCACCAAAGTGGCGGCTTCGGATGCGGAATATCAGGTGGAGGAATTGGAAGGGCTGGACAGCCTGAACGGGATCATGCAGGAAGCAGAAGTATCCCGTGTAACCCGGACAAATGAGGTTGCAGTCAAGGTGGAAACGGCCTTCAGCAACATGAAACTGACTGTGGGCTACCATATGCGGGTTTTGGGCCTGTATGCCCTTGACCCCGATGATGGTGAAATCCTCTATGCCGCCTGTGTGGAGTTGTCCGGGAACTGTTATATGCCGCCCTATAACGGGATCACGGTTTCCGGGGCCTATATCCAACTTGTCACCACGGTTGGCAATGCGGATAATGTGAGCCTGGAAGTGAACCCCGCCGCTATTGCCACGATTGGCGATATTCAGTATTTGCAGGAACAGATCAGTGAAATCCAAACTTTCATTGGAATGGACGAAGGCGGAGCCGGGGGCCATATTTCCGCTTCGGTATCCGACCCCGCCGGGGTTCACGGCTTGCGGTTCAGCAATGATGAACTGCAAGTGAAAGACGGTGAAGGAAAGTGGAAATCCGCTGGCGGCGGGGCCAGCGCGGTCAGCGCCCACAATGAAGATGCAACGGCCCACGCCGATATTCGGCAAGCGGTGAAAAATGCCCAGGATGCCGCAGATAAGGCCGTGGAAGCCATTTCTAAAATCGCCTATACCGTTGACGTGGTTCCCACGCAGAACGGCAGTTTAACCTATACAGGGGGCGTGTTGACCCCTACCTGGAACAGCTTCAACCCGGCTACGCTGGAAATCAGCGGCCAGACCAGCGGGACGGATGCGGGAACCTACAACGCTATTTTCACCCTGAAAGAAGGATATACTTGGGCGGATGGTTCCAAAGACCCCAAAACGGTTTCCTGGACGATTGGACGGGCTACCGTGGCCGTCCCTACCCAAAGCGGGAACCCGGCCTATACCGGACAGGCGCAAAGCCCCACTTGGAGCGGATACGATGCCGCAAAACTGACCATTGGCGGGACAACCACTGGAACGAACGCCGGTACATATCCGGCCACCTTTGCCCCTGGCCCGAACTATCAGTGGCCGGATGGAAGCACCACGGCCAAAACGGTCAACTGGACAATCAGCAAGGCGGCGGGAAGCCTGACCCTGAATAAAACTTCCCTGACGTTGAACGCCGCCACGCTGTCTGGCACAATCACGGCAACACGGGCCGGGAATGGGGGTATTTCCGCCGTTTCCAGCGCCCCCAGCATTGCCACGGTGAGCGTGTCGGGGAATAACATTACCGTGACCGGAAAGGCCGCAGGATCGGCCACAATCACTGTGAGCGTAGGCGAGGGAAGCAACCACGCCGCCCCCGCAAACAAAACGTGTTCCGTAACCGTGACCCTGCCCACAAAGACCTTGAACAGTAACAGTTGGGCCACGGTGAAGGAAGCGTCCGATGCCGGAACCGGGGCCAACTATTGGGCGGTTGGCGATACCAAATCCATTACCTTGAATGGAGCCGTCCAGGGGTTCACTTTCTCCAACGTGACTGTGAACGCCTTTATTATCGGGTTCAATCACAACGCTACCCGCGAAGGCGGGAACCGTATTCATTTCCTGATTGGCAAGATCAGCGGGAAAGATGTGGCCCTGTGTGACAGCAAATATCACAATAGCGGATCAGATGCCGGATTCCGTATGAACCAGAGCAACAGCAACGCCGGTGGATGGAATGGAAGCTATATGCGGAAAACGGTGTTGGGCAACAGCGGAAGCCCTGCCAATCCCCCGGCCAATAGCCTGATGGCGGCTTTACCCGCTGACTTGCGGAATAACCTGAAAACTACCACCAAATACACGGACAACACCGGCAACGCGCAGAACAACGCTTCTTCTGTCACCGCCACCACGGATTATCTTTTCCTTTTGGCGGAATTTGAGGTATTCGGTTCCAGAAGCTATGCAAATAGCGCAGAACAGAATTACCAAAAACAGTATGACTATTTCAAAGCCGGTAATTCCCGTATCGCGTACAATCATACGAACACCGGTTCGGCGGTGTGGTGGTGGTGCCGTTCCCCTCTTTACTCCAGCCACGACACTGGCTTCCCATGCGTCTGGACGGACGGCGGCGCCAGCGCCTATCACGCGTACTATTCGGCGGGTGTGCGGCCCGGCTTTTCCGTCTAATCCCCCGCAGGATGATCCCGCCCCTATCTCGCCCCCGCAAGGGGGCGGACGGGACGGCCCCAATAAAAACCGGCCCGATAGGGCCGGAAAATGAATGGCGCGTAAGCGCCCGCGAAAATTTTTATTTTGGGCCTTTTTCGTTGGTTCCATCAAAATGCTATCACTTGACAGGTTTTTGAGTGCATACAAAAGCAAAAAATAGCTTTATAATGCCTGTATGCAATATTGGAGGGTTGAACTATGGCAACAGATAAACGGGTGTTCACCTTGCGCCTTTCAAATGAAGTGTTTGACAAAATCGGTGTTCTTGCCACGATTGAACACCGATCCTTGACCAATTATATTGAATTTGTCCTTTTGAAACATCTTGAAGATGTTGAACGGGAGCAAGGGCCAATTCAGACCAACAAGACCGGATCAGAGGGTTGAAGCTATGTCCGTACTCAAACAAAAAAGAACCACCAGCAAGGCGGAGTTCATAAACACCGCATATCAGATTTATGTTGAAACCCTGAACTTTTTAACCCGCCTTTCCGCCCGGTATTCCCGGCTGATTGCGGAGCCTACCGCGAAGCTGGCCGGTGAGATTATCGACCATGCAGAAAAAGCCAACAGCATTTTTCCTTCTGATCCCCAACGGGTGGAAATGAGAAAGGCCCACTTGCTTGAAGCGCGGGCTGCGCTGATGGCCCTGGACGTGCGGTTGACACATTGCTATTTGATCTGTAATCAGAACCCCGAAGGATGCTTTACCACGGCGGCGGGAAAACCTGTGAAACCCAAAGACGCTGAAGAAAAGCTGGATAAAATGTCACAGAGCCTTGGGGAACTGATCGACAAGGAAAACGAACTTTTGAAAGGAGCCATTAAAAGTGTTGGACAGCGGTTGAAAAGTTAATTTCACTTTTTGGGTGTGTAACTGTTAATGTGTCGTTCGGCGGTGTGGTGGTGGTGCCGTTCCCCTAATTACAACAACAACAACAATAACTTCCAATGTAAAGTGAACACACCCTTTGGGTTTCCATGTTTCAGTCAGCAGTTGCCGCCGCCGTTTGGCCGTCCCGGAAAAAAGGTGCAATTCAAAGTTTTGAACGCTCTGTTTCCACCTTACCCCGTTACAGCATTTCCGGCCATACCGGAACATTTTGCGATAGGAAAAAATCTTCCCCACCGGCCCAAGGGCATCAGAACGCGCCTGTTTCCTTGCTTGCCGCTTTGCTTTGCGGCGCTGGTAGCGGCCTTCCCGCCGCTCTTGACTGGTCATAAAGTTTTATTCACCCTTCGCATAGCTGTTTTGTTGGGGCGCGTCTAAACTACTTTGGCCCGACACATGAAATGGAGTAAGCGCCGATCATCCACCATGCAAGAAGCGTCCGTGTAGGGCCGTCAAAGGGTAGTTTTAGGGATTGGATACCCTGGGAAGTGTAACTCCTTTTACATCGGTTGTCTTTCACCTGAAAACTGAAAAGCCGGTTTTCCGCTACTCCATGTAACCGTGTATATTTGCAAAATCCGGGCCGCACACCCGCCGAATAGTAAGCGTTATTGTTGTTGTTGTTGCCGTCCGTCCAGACGCATTGGAAGTTATTGTTGTTGTTGTAATTAGGGGAACGGCACCACCACCACACCGCCGAACGACACATTAACAGTTACACACCCAAAAAAGTGAAATTAACTTTTCAACCGCTGTCCCACACTTTTAATAGCTCCTTTCAAAAGTTCGTTTTCTTTGTCAATCAGTTCCCCAAGGCTCTGTGACATTTTATCCAGCTTTTCTTCAGCGTCTTTGGGCTTTACAGGTTTTCCCGCCGCCGTAGTAAAGCATCCTTCCGGGTTCTGATTACAAATCAAATAACAATGGGTCAACCGAACATCCAGCGCCATCAGCGAAGCCCTTGCTTCAAGTAAATGGGCCTTTCTCATTTCCA
>Ga0224741_10124_pt1 | contig 13324 bp, 13 predicted proteins | sample LIM_E_Water_Pos_FD_161629 | JGI IMG/M metagenome (GOLD analysis project Ga0224741, IMG submission 161629) | Enriched cells from gastrointestinal tract of the lab mouse from Pacific Northwest National Laboratory (PNNL), Richland, Washington... | ecosystem: Host-associated > Mammals > Digestive... | reverse complement strand
TCCGTACAGGTCACGCCCACCGGCTTATAAAATGCCAGCACCACTTTTTCCGGTCTGCCCTGCAGCAGTTTCCCGTTCACCGCAATGCTGTCCCGCTCCGTGACTTTGCAGCCGGGCAGGGCAGCCTGTCCGTTTACCGCAACCCGACCCTGTTCTATCAGCCGGTCTGCCTCCCGCCGGGAACAAACGCCATGATCCGCCAGAAATTTGTTCAGCCTTACCGCTGCATTCGTTTCTGAATGGTTTCCCAAGCCTGCCTCCTCTCCGCACACCCCAAGGCTTTGCTTACAATCCGCATTACTCCATATCCGAAAACGCCGCGTCCGCTCCTTCCTCCCCCTGCATGGGAATGCCAGACGCCCAGGGGTCCATCTCCTGCATCAGCCAAACCTCGGGAATGTTCTCTCTCTCCCTCAGCCCATCCTTGGCAAGCCGGTCGGCCAATTCATTGTAATACACATTGGTATGGGCTTCCACCTTGGTAAAACGCATCTGAATGCTCTCCATCCACCGCCGCATGGCTGCCGCGTACTTTTGGGTCAGTTCCGTCTTACTCTTCCATGCGCCCGTCACCCACTTTTCAATTCCCTCATAGTCATAGCGCAGTTCAATCCGTGAGAAACCGTTTTTGATGGCCCATCTCACGGCAAACATGGCTCCCAACATCTCTCCTGACACATTGCGCAGACTGGCAGTGTCCGGGTTATTCCCGCTGCCGTTATCCACATAGACCGTATCGTCCGGCAGGATAAATACGCAGCCAAAGGCATATCTTCGAAGGGAATGATCATAGCTGCCGTCCACATAGGCCACCAGACCGCCGCCTGGATCTCCCATCCCCCCAGGGCGTTTCTCCCGTTGGAGGGATGCTTTCCTGCCGCAATCCCCGATATAGGCTCTGGCTTCCTCCAGCGTCTTAAATCCTTTGTACTCCGCTCCCGGATAACCGTCCACCGCCTCCTTGCAGGCATCCCAGCTTTCCAGTATCCCTGTGACCTTTCCCCTGCGAACCGCATATACTTTCTTTGCCGCCATCCCTGCCTCCGCCTCCTGTGCCTTTTCCCGCGCTCCTTTTTTCCCTGCGCGGCACAGAGCCACTGCCCCTTAAGGCTGTGGCTCTGTATAGTATACTAGCATATTTTTAATCACAGGACAAGAAGCAATCAGACAATACTCCCCGCGCGGTCCCGGGAACCGGATATACGGCTTTTTCTGCACACATTTTATCCCCGGATCATACAATATACCAAGAAAAATGACAGGAAGTTTCCAATTATGTATTTTTTCATCGGTTTTCTACTGCTGATCGTGCTGTGCATGGGGCTTTGCTTCTGGCGCAGACGCAGAGCCGTCAAGAGGGTATGCTGTATGTCCTGTTGTGAAAAGCAGGAACTTCTGAACGGCATCCTGGAGCCTTTCGGATACTATTATGTCTGCGATCAGGATCTGGTGTCCACCCGCAATGACGCATGGCAGCGCCGGGCAGGCTACACGGCACTTTTTGACAAAGCGGCGCTGCACTTCCACATGGTGTTTGACGCGCTGCCGATCTACTTCAATCACTGCGGCAGAACCTGGCTCATCGAGCTCTGGAAGGGCCAATACGGTATCAACACCGGCGCTGAGGTGGGCATTTACCATGCCGACGGCCTGCTGGAACCGGATGAGTACGCCTCCGCCCATTTCCAGGCCGTAGACGACAGCGAAAGGCTGCCCGTTTCCTTTAACCTGTTCCGTGGGGAGCGGCTGCTGGCGTCCATGTCCCACACCACCTGGTGGCTCACTGCCTTCCTGGTGGGCATGTTCACCAAACCCGAACAATTATCCATGGAAGTAACCATCGGTTTCCCCTGTCAGGAGATGCAGCATCAGTTCCTGGAGGCCCTTGACCGCATTTCCATGGAGAACAAGTCCCTGCGGTTTTCCTGCTGCTGTCACGGCGCGCAGGTGCACATCCGCTATAGCTGCGGCTGTCCCCAGTCTCCCATCTGCCCCGAACGCATTTCCTGTTTTCGCAGGCTGCGGATTCGCTGGGCGCAATTTTGCAACCGCTTTTTCTGCAAACTTTACCGCCGCGTCACCCGTCCCTTTGACTGCACGCTGGATCGAATTCTGCTTCTATATGAACTGCTTCCTTTCGCCCTGCGCCGCATGCTGAGAAAGCCAATTCCGGGGAAGTGCAGGAAATAAACAAAACACTGCGGAACAATTATTTTTATGAAAGGAATCCTACAACATGAGTTACTCATCCCGCCTCTCCCGTGCTTTTCAGAAAGCCCCCATACTGCCGCTGGGCCCCTGCAGCCGCTATGTGCTCATCAGCGACTGTCATCGGGGCAATGGCACCTGGGGCGACAATTTTCTGAAAAATCAGAACCTGTATTTTACGGCCTTGAAGCATTATTACGCCCAGGGCTACACCTATATCGAACTGGGGGACGGGGATGAATTGTGGGAGAACAGGCGCATGAGCCAGATCATCGAGATTCACAACAATGTGTTCTGGCTCCTCTCCCTGTTTTACCGGCAGGGACGGCTCTATCTGTTGTATGGGAATCACGACATGGAGAAAAAGAGACCTGGTTATTCCGACCAGGTCTGCAATACCTTTTTCTCTACGGATTCCCAGTGCCACCAGCCCCTCTTTCCGGGACTTACTTTCTACGAGGGACTTATTCTCGAGCAGCGCGGGCAGGGACAATGCGGACAGGGACAGCGTCTCTACCTGACCCATGGCCACCAGGCCGACCCGCTGAACTCCACCTTCTGGCGCCTGGCCCGTTTTTTGGTGCGGTATTTCTGGCAGCCCCTGGAGCATTTCGGCGTGCTGGACCCCACCAGCGCGGCCAAGAACTACACCCACAAAGATAAAGTGGAGCAGCGCCTCACGGACTACGCGCAAAAGACGGGGCACATCCTGATCACCGGCCACACCCACCGTCCCAGGCTCAGCATTGAAGCCCCCTATTTCAACACGGGCAGCTGCGTCCATCCCCGCTGTATCACCTGCCTGGAGATCCTGGGAGATAAACTTACTCTGGTAAAATGGGCCAGTGACACCCGAAGGGACAACACACTCTACGTGGGCAGAGAAGTATTGTCCCAGATCAAACTATAGGTCCGTAATTTCCGCCCTCCGTCCACTGGAAATCCCCGGCAGGCATGGCGCCATCACACTGTGGCGTCTATGCTGCCTCCCTCCGGCATCGCCGGGGCCTGGGCAGGATCCACAGGCATCTCCATGCCCCCCAGTTCCAGAGATACACCGCTCTCATACCCCCCGCCCCTCTCATTGCCGGAACTTTCGGAACCGGTGCTTCCGGAAGCCTGCTGTTTTTCCTGCGCCAGTTTGTTAAAGAGCGCTTTCAGATAAGCCATGTCCGCTTCCATAATCTCCCGCTGTTCCTCCAGGCGATGCTTTCTCTTCAGATTATTCAAATCCACGGGGTCCAGGTTCGATGATTTTTCCCCCAGCGCATCGGACAATTCCTCCATGTCCGAGAGTTCTGCCATCTCCCGCTGGGCCTCTTCCATCATTTCCTGCATCATGCGCTGCATTTCCCGCTGCATTTCCCGCTGCAGTTCCTGCTGTCTCTCCCGCAGCACAGCCTCCTGCTGCCTGCTGTCAAGTTCCGGCTCCTCACTTTCCTCCTCCTGCTGCGGTACAGGCTCTTTACATTCTTCTTCCAGTTCCCCAAAACATGGCCCGCCCCGCTTGGCCATCTCTTCCTCCTGTAAATGACGCATCCTTTTCCTGGCAACCCGTTCCATCTTCTCTGCATGGATAATGGCGCTCTCCAGTTCCTTGTCATCATATTCCCCGCATTTCAAACGCTGTTTGAGAAGGGCCACCTTGCCCCGGGCCCGGGCCGCCACCTGCCGGGCGCTGCCGGAGGTTTTGGTCCGAAGGATCATGGCCGAAATCTCCTTGAAATTGTAGTTCAGCCGCCTGGTCTTTTTCCTGGCCGGTTTGGTCACGGATATGGTGCCCATACAGGTTCCGTCCGCCCGCCGCAGGATGGTTCTGGTGGTTACAGTATTGCCACTTTTAATCACTTCCCGCTCTGCTTTGCCGAATGCCCCTCCAGACCCCGGTCCTATGCCGATTCCCATAATCTTCACCTGCCTTTACAGGGGTTTGCTTCTCCGCTTTCCCCTTCAAATTTTCCGTATAAATTATATATCGGATTACACATGTAAATAATTAGCCCCGCCTCCGGTTTTTATCATTTCATCCCCATCCGAACAGAGAAGATATTGCGGTACAGAGGAATCCGTTATATAATACTCTTGACAAGCATCCGCAAAAAACGCGGTGCGGAAAAGAGGACAAAATGGACAAACTATTATTGACGGCATGCCAGAACGGGCAAAAAGGCGTCGTGACGGCATTTCTGAAAAAGGACAACATCAATGTCAACGCAGTGGACGAGATGGGCTTCTCCCCCCTCCACTATGTATGCAAAAAGGGCTACCGGGATATTGTGAAACTCCTGCTGGCCAAAGACGCCGATGTAAACCAGATCTCCAACACCAGCATCACACCGCTTCACATGGCTGTCCAGTCCGGCAACAAAGAGATTATTCAGCTGTTGTCGGAGGCGGGAGCCGACCTCAACGCCACAGATAAGCAGGGCAAAACCGCCCTGATCTACGCCGTGGAAGCAAGAAAGGCAGAGGCGGCTAAATACCTGATGGAATTGGGAGCCGACTCTTCCGTTATGGACAACCAGAATCACACCGCCCTGGACTATGCCAATGCGCTGGGCCTGATCCAGCTGGTGGACAGCCTTTCCGCGGAAGGTTCGGGCAATACCGACTCCTACGGCAACACGCCGCTGCACCAGGCCTGTCACAACGGGCAGGGAGAGGTGGTAAAAGCCATGCTGGCCAAGGGAGGCATGGATATCAACGCCCGCAACGATGAGAAAATGACACCGCTGTACATGGCTGTTCTGGAGGATAATCTTTTGATCGCCGATCTGCTGCTGGAAGCAGGAGCCGACGCCAATATCAGCGGCTGCAACGGCAACTCCCCCCTGCATGCGGCGGCGGAAAATGAAAACGAACATATCATAAAAAACCTGCTGGCCCATGCCGCGAAAATTGACGAGCGAAACGAAGACGGAGAAACCGCTTTGATCATTGCTGCCCGGCATGGAAACAATTATATTGTGGGTACCCTTCTGGACAAGGGGGCCAACGTAACTTATGTGGACGCGGCGGAGCACACCGCCCTGTACTATGCCACCGAAGGCGGCTACAACGATATTGTGGAGAAACTGCTCATGGCGGGAGCGGAAAATTAGTACAGTCAACAGGAGGGGCGGATCAACCGCCCCTCCTTACCTTTATCTCCTTCTATCTATGGCCGGGCTGTCCCAGTTCCACCCCGAACAGTTCCCGGAAATGTTGGACCCACTCCTCCGTTCGGTAAAGCACCACACATTCCTGATAACCATCGCTGGTGACGTACAGACGGCTTCCCAGATTCTGCTCCCCGATCACCCGGTTCATAAAAGCAAGTATTCCCACGTCAAACCAGTCATAATCAAGCCTGGCCTGATACTCATAAGCCTTTCCGTTGCATCGGAAACGCACCGTCCGGCTTCCCCGCCCGGACTCCAGTACGTCCTCCGGCACGTCCTCCTCCACATCCGTAAACGCCAGTTCTCCCTTGGCGATCCGGGAGACCCCTTCCAGAAAAGCCGTATACATCCGCAGGATATCCGGTACCTCCATGTCAAAGGTATATATTTCCCTGGCTGCCTGCTCCGTCCCCTGGTAAAATCCGGCTCCAATATTGCTTAGAAGCATCCCCAGAATCTGTTCTTCCTCCATGGCCTCCAGCGTCTCTTCCGGCTGGAATACAATGCTGCCCGCCACTTCCTTTTCCGCCGCCAGGGCGTCAATTCCCAGCTTCCGCAGTTTTTCCAGACTTTCGTGCACATAAGCATTCACATCCATATGGCATCCTCCCTGTCCAATTTCTCTTCCCTGTCGGCGCCCAGAACCTATGAGACGCCGTACTGTTCCAGAAATACGTATCCGCTTTCTATGCCGCCATACCGCCAGCCTCCCCCAAAGGCTGTCTCCACATCCTCGGAAAGATGAATGCTATTGTTCTCCGATTCTCTTGTCCTCGTTCAGAATATGGTTCACCAGCCAGTCCGTCACCAGACGCAGCATCTCCTCTATGGCCTCGTCCTGATCCTCGTCGATGGCGTCCAGGTCCCAGCCGCTGATGGTCTCTTTCAGAGCATTATGCTGGCTTACCTGCGTGAACATCTTCCTGTAGCCGATGGACTTCATATACGCTTCCTCGTGTTCAAAATGGGTAAGGGTATAATCTCTCAGTTCCTCCAGGATATGGCGGATATTGTCATACTTGTCCGGGATGAACTCCTCACATTTCAGATCATACAATTCACCCGCGATCTCAAAGAGCCTTCTGTGTTCCCGGTCGATCTCCTCGATCCCTGTAAGAAACTCCTCTTTAAATTCATACATATGTTTTTCCTCCTCATTCCGCATATAATCTGCCTGTAGATTCAATAGAATGAAGAAGCTAAATATTCAGCAGATCACTGTACGCTTTCAATGCGCCGTCGGTATCGTGAGCGAGCACTTTCTTGGCCAGTACCTTGCCAAGCTGTACCCCCTCCTGGTCAAAGCTGTTGATATTCCATACAAAGCCCTGATACATCACCTTATTCTCAAAGTGGGATAAAAGGGCACCCAGCGCCCGGGGCGTCAACTGCTCGCCGATAATGATGCTGGAAGGCCGTCCGCCCTCAAAATTCCTGTTGCGGTCCTCATCGGCCTTGCCGCAGGCAAATGCCACGATCTGCGCTGCCACATTGGCGCATAATTTCTGTTGGCTGGTGCTGTCCTGGATCACCACATCCCTGCCCATCTGGCTGTTCTTAAAGCCCACAAACTGCAGAGGCACAATATCCGTGCCCTGATGCAGTAACTGATAGAAAGAGTGCTGTCCGTTGGTACCCGGCTCGCCGAAAATCACAGGGCCGGTGGAATAGGATACAGGCTCGCCAAAGCGGTTTACCGACTTTCCGTTGGATTCCATGTCAAGCTGCTGTAAATGCGCGGGAAAGCGGCTAAGCGCCTGAGAATAGGGCAATACAGCCGTATTCTGATAGCCCAGCACATTGCGCTCGTAAACGCCGATCAGGGCGTCCAACATGGCGGGATTTGCCAATACATCCCTGTTCTGTGCCAGCCTGTCCTCCTCTGCCGCACCCTCCAGGAACTGGGCAAATACCTCCGGGCCAAACGCCAGAGACAATACCGCACCGCCCACACCGGAGGTGGAGGAAAACCGGCCGCCGATATAGTCATCCATAAAGAATGCCGCCAGATAGTCGTCGCTCTTTGCCAGAGGCGAGGTCTCGCTGGTAACGGCAATCATATGTTTGGAAGCATCCAGACCCGCGTTTTTCAAAGCGTCTTTTACAAAAGATTCGTTGGTCAGGGTCTCTAAGGTGGTTCCGGATTTGGATACCAGTACAAAAAGGGAGTGGGCCACATCTATGGTATTCAGTACTGCCGCTGCGTCGTCGGGATCCACATTGCTGATGAATCTGGCTTCCATCTTAAATGTGTTATTCACCCTGGCCCAGTTTTCCAAAGCCAGATACATGGCCCGGGGACCTAAATCACTGCCGCCGATGCCGATCTGTACCACGGTGGTAAATTTCTCTCCCGCAGCATTTGTAATCTCGCCGCTGTGTACCTTATTGGCCAGCTCCGCAATCTTTCGCTGCTGCTCCATATAAAAGTCCCGCTTATCCACACCGTCGGCTACCACAGCTTCGCCCAGCTGTCCCCGGGTCATATGATGGAGCACCATGCGTTTCTCTCCGGTATTGATCACCTCACCATTGTAGAGCGCTTCGAATTTCTCCGCAAGCTGCGTCTCTTCCGCCAGTTTTCCAAGGACTTCCAGAATCTTGTCGTCCACCTGCCTTGCGGCATAATGAAACGCCAGTCCCGCCGCCATGGGAACGCTGTATTTCCTTACGCGGTCCGCGCCGTTCTCCCCGGCCATTGCCTCTGTCAGATTGACAGGCGCCACCTTTTGCAGTTCCTGATACGCGGAAACGGTGTCCAGATTTTTCCAGGTAATCATAATAGATTCCCTCCTCCTATAATTTTTTCTCAAAGCAGCTAAAATACTTTTCTATCAAATCATACTATCAAACACGGACAAATTCAAGAACTTTTAAAAATCCATCTCGGCATATACGTCGTAGTGGTGGCTTGGAGCAAAGCCTTACTGCTTTCTGCCATATCCTGTAATCACCGCTGCCGCCAACATCACCAACATACAAAGGGAGTAAAAATTCACAAAAGGAATGGCCGCAGGCGCCACCGCAAATCCCTCCCCAAACTGAGCGGACTGCTGCGCCGGAATCACACAATGTACTGTCCATGGGGTCAGAAAACAGAACACGCAGCCTGTACAGTCCAGCAGATTGGCACGGCGATACCGATTTACACCCGCTTTTTCCCCAATCTCATTTACCAGATCGCCAAGCGCCACGATCGCTACGGAAATAACCCCCGTCACCATGCTGAGCATCCCGGCGGACAGCACAATGGCAGTCTCCGTGCTGCGTTCACTCTTTGCAAAACGGGCCAGAATATTCCCCACATCCTCAAAAAGACCGCTGCGTTCCACCACTCCTAAGAGGGCAAACACCGCAATCAGCATGGCCACGGTGCCCGCTGTTCCCGTAATTGCCTCTATAATGGTCCCGGACACGGAGAAGCCGCCGGGAAAAGAAACCAGTTCGTCCACCGTATATATGCCAAAAAGCAATCCGGCGGCGATTCCCGCCAGAATGCCCCAGGACAGAGCAGTGATCAGATGTTTTCTCATCAGGCACAGGACAATGATTACCGCCGGCACCGCCAGCATGACCAGGCTGGTGGGATTAACCGTACCGGCCGCCGCCGGGGTTCCCGCACCGCTGTCTGTGGTTTTGGAAAACAGCAGGAACAGAACCAGGGCTCCCGCCGCTGCCGGCAGGCTATATCGCATCCTGGTCTTTACCACGGTTCCCAGATCCGCATGCTGTGTGGCGGAGGAGGCAATGGTGGTATCCGAGATCGGCCCCAGATTATCGCCAAACGCCGCGCCCGCCATCACGCCCACCGGAAACAAAATGGGAATCACGACAAAATAGGTGCCCACCGAGGTTCCCGTTGCAAATGCCAGCAGACAGGTAATCAGAAAGGAGGCCGCTACAAACAGTTTTCCTGTAAAACCTGCCGCAACCACATATGCCGCAATGGTCTGTACCGCCCCGCTGGCCGAAATCAGCTTGCCCGAGACTGCCGCCAGTATCACCGCCATTACGATCACCCCGAAAATGGGCTTGCTCAAACCATAGACCAGCGCTTCCCCATATGCCTTTTCGTCCTTCGCAAAGAGAACCCCTGTAACCAACGCCGCGAAAAAGGCCAGCACATATCCGTTCACATTAGACTGGCTGAATGCCGCCCAAAGAATCATAGCCGCCGCAGCCAAAAGCGGTGCCAGTTTCCCAAACCTACCCAAACGAAAATCTATTCTGTTTACTTTCTGCTCCATCCTCAGTTCTCCCTTTCTGAAGCTGCTTCCCGCAATACATATGCCCTTGGTTAAATATTTTTCGCCTGCATTTCCGCTTTCCCACACTTCCCTGCCATAGCCCAATGTAAGCCGCCTGCCCTTTGATGCTTCTGCAATAAAAATCGGTATCTGCACATTTGCATAATATGAGGCATCCGAACTTGAATGTACTTTATATGTTATTGTCTATATAATGTTTTAAAAAATCCAATATTTCAATCGTACAATCAATCACCCGATTATATCTGTAATTTCGGTTGCAGGAAAAATATCCGAAGTATCCCCAGGGATCTTTAATCTGGGTTCCCCAGTCCCATACCCCATCTTCCCGTACATTTTCCATAAGCCAATCCACCACGCCATCAAGATATAACCCGGAGCCTCTGAATTGATTGATGTAATTGAATGTCTTAAACCATCTTCTTGTCTTATTATATACAAAATTTTCAGGAAGCCTGTCCGGTGTTTTCTCCCAGAAATATCCATTTTCACTGGCATGTCTCCCTAAATGCCGCAGCATGGCCTCCTCAAGAGAAGCAGATATTTTCTCTCGTCTCTTTAACAGCAATTCACTCTGCATGGGCACCAGCCTGCTCTCCCTGCTGGCAAAAACTTCATATTGCGCGGCTTTATCCTTCTCATAGGAGTATTCTCCCTCTTCATAAGCTCTGCCCGCTATAAACAACCACTGACGCCAAGTTTCGTCACATAACGGCGAATATGGTGTTATGGCTTCCAGCAGATTACAAACTTTCGCCCTAAACCACGGATTATCCCGGTCATTTTTCCCCCGGATTTTTTCACGGCCCGTACCCATAAGCAAATCACTCAGGTATTCCTCCGCCAAAAGCAAGATATCCCGGTCCCTGATCGTCAGCCCAATATACAGGCAGCGCTCAATTCCTACACCGGACGTAGGAATTATTGATTTGACAGAATAATCTTTTGACTGAAATTTCCCCCAGCCGCCATAGTCGTCCTGTGTCTGATGCATTTCCTCCACAATATCGCTTTTCAAAAAATCTTTCCGCAGCAGAGACAGTTCTCCATCCTCATAGGGAACATTCAAAATAGAAAATTTTACTTTATACTTCACGGCCGGGTACTGGCAGAATTCAAGAAGGGCTTTCGCATGCACTTCAAGATCTTTATATGTGATCATCTCTCACCCTACCTTTGTCAAACCTGCAAATTATTTTCTTCTTCCAATCCAAAATGCTTTGCCAAAGCCGACAGCGTTTCTTCCCGTGTATCATTTTCAAAATCTGAACGGGTGTACGTAAAAAAGCCTGTATGCGCCCAGTCAATCTCCAACGGCGGATGATACAGCGCCCAGGAATTAAAATTTTGCAGGGTAGCTTCCGGATCCGGGCAGAGTTGAATCTGCTCCATCATAAATTTCTTATCCGGGTCCTCTCGATCAAAGAAACGGGTGAAACAAATATCCGGCGGATCACAGAGCATGATGGCAACGCGGTTATACGCTGAAATCTCCCGCAGCACATTCGGCGGAATGTTGGTATCCACAATGACCTTCTTCCCGGAAGCCGCCAGCCTGACCAACTCCAGAATCTCTATCTCCATACATTCCAAAGAAACCTGATCAGTCCAGTTCCAATGTTCTTCCGAAGTCATATTAAGCCATTCCCTCCAGCCGCTCATAGTGTCAAAATAGCACAGACCCGGCTGCTTCCACCGTGACAGCTTATTTCGGGGAAATACATCATGGTAATTCTCACCGCATTGGATCATATCATACCGCTCAGCCAGCATCCTGACCATTGTAGATTTTCCTGCATAGCTGTGTCCATTTATGAAATAGACATTTTGCAGATAGTGTTGAAGTAAATTGCCGCTGATTTGTATTTTCATTCCCCCCCCCTATTCCCACTCATCAAATCCGATATTATAAATCTGGCCTCAATCCTTTTGTCATCTCACAATTCTATTATACACAATGTTCCGACAGATTACAATAAACAGAAAAACTGATTCTCCGTATTTTCTATGCAAAACTTCCGGAAAACCATATCCTTCCGGTTGCTCACGGTTCTTTGGCGGATTCATGCAAATCCATATGTAGAGACATCTCCATAATAATTTCATCCCCATCTCTGCCAATTTCCACAAAACCGAATTGTTCATACAGCTTCCTGGCGACATCGTTCCCCTCAATGTAGCACATGGCTACTTTACCATACTTACCTTCCTTTTTCATATCATCCAACACCAGCTTTATTGCAGCTTTGCCGTACCCACAACCCTGAAATCGCTGGTCGATAAATATTTGGCTGAAATCATAACTATTGGATTCCGGGCAATCATAGTACAAGCCCATGCCCACAGGAGTTTCATCATGGTAAATTATAAAGGCACAGCTGTTTTGATTCCGATAAGCATAAGCCCTTGCCAGTAAAACAACAGAATTTGCCACATAGGCTTTCTGCGATTCAGCTACTTTCAAATCCAATCTCCAGTTATCAGGAGTAATATCAACGATACGTATCAAATTTCCTTCCTCCAATCTAAAGTGCTCTGCCAAAGCCGGCATCATTTCTTCCTTATAGTTACACTTCGGTGTCCGATCGGTCCTGACTGATTCGGATGCCTTTTTCCGCATAAATCAACAAAGTCATATACTCATGCCTCCATGCCCTGTTTTTCCTGGCTTCCTGCACGGCTTCTTCCAATTGCATCATCAATACCAAGAGTGACCGTAATAGTCAACACACCGTCCCCGACAGAAGCAGAGACACCGCCATCCATTGCTTCAACAAACTGCTTACAGATATAAAGCCCAATTCCTGCACCGCCTGCTGTCCTCGATCTGCTTGCGCGGTAGAATTTATCGAATATTTTCTCCGTATCTATCTTATTATCCGATATGGGATTTGATACGGATACATGTACTGCCTCATCGGCAGTAATAGCGAAATCAAGCCGGTCACTGCCGTATTTGATACCGTTCGATATAAGATTTTGTATGACCCTTGTGAGCATTTTTCTGTCTGCATGAGCATAGACAGGTTTGCCACTGTCCTCAAAATGGGGAGTAATGCTTTTGGCTTCAAAGTTTGGGAAATTACCAAGTATCAGCTCGCAGAGCATATCGTTCACATCGACACTTTCCAAAACGGGCTCGCAGCTCTTTGAATCGATGATCGACAGTTCAAAAAAGTCGTTCACAAGGCTGCTGCAATATTTTGCACGTTCAAGGGCGATGCTTATGTTCGTCCGCTGGTCTTCATTTTCCGCAAGCTGGAGATACCCCACTACCGCTGTAAGCGGAGTGCGTATGTCATGAGAAATATCGGCAATTGCCTGTTTCAGCGCAGTCTGCTCTCTGCTTATCTCGACTTTCACCTTACGATCGTTCTCTATCATAAGGTTTATCTTTTTTACGACAGTTTCAAGCTCGTCACCGCCAAGCTGTGTTGTGATAAGAGTAATATCTTTATCATCAAGCTGCTTTGATACCGATTCTATCCTGCTTTTCAGGGAAAATAGCTTTGCCGCAAGAATGCATACAGCGGCAGAAAGCACTATTATGACAAATATTTCCACCGCTGTACCATCTCCTTATTTTATTACAGATTTTGTTTGGCTGATGGTAGTCCTATTGCAGATATGTGCTAACATCTGCATCTATATGTTTATTGTTTTTGCCCTCAAAAAAGTTACTTCGGG
>Ga0224741_10123_pt1 | contig 13429 bp, 13 predicted proteins | sample LIM_E_Water_Pos_FD_161629 | JGI IMG/M metagenome (GOLD analysis project Ga0224741, IMG submission 161629) | Enriched cells from gastrointestinal tract of the lab mouse from Pacific Northwest National Laboratory (PNNL), Richland, Washington... | ecosystem: Host-associated > Mammals > Digestive... | reverse complement strand
CTGGAAGAGGATGTGGCGCACAACCTCTATGTGGACTGGAACGACTCCGACGCTCTGGGAGAGCTGTTTGACCGCTACAGGGGCGAGATTGCCGCCGTCATCAGCCAGCCCTATATGCACGGCAACTTCGTGGACAACGAGCTGCCCGCTGATGGGTTCTGGCAGAGGGTTCGCAAGCTCTGTACCGACAACGGGGCCCTGCTGATTATTGACGATGTGCGGGCGGGCTTCCGGCTGGATCTCCAGGGCAGCGACCACTTCTTTGGCTTTGAGGCGGATTTGATCTGTTTCTGCAAGGCTCTGGCGAATGGATACAATGTCTCCGCCCTGTGCGGCAAGGAGTTTTTGAAGAGCACGGTCTCCGGCATCAGCTATACCGGCAGCTACTGGCTCTCCGCTGTGCCCTTTGCCGCCGGTATCGCCTGTATTGAGAAGATGAGGCGGCTGGATCTGCCGAAGCTCCTGGATGAGAAGGGCCGGAAGCTGGGCCAGGGTCTCCGGGCCGCGGGGGAGAAGTACGGCTTTGACCTTCACATATCCGGTATGCCGAGCCTCTTCTACCTGCGGCTGGCGGATGACCCCAGCCTGATGCTCCACCAGGAGTGGATCGCCGAGTGCGTGAAACGGGGCGTGTTCTTCACCACCCACCACAACCATTTTTTAAACTACGCCCTCTCTGAAGAGGACATTGCCCAGACCATTGCCGTGGCGGATGAGGCGTTTTCCGTGCTCCGGGACCGCCACCTGCAGTAAATGGTGAATGAATCGGTGCAGGGGAACAAAGAGAGACAGGGCCGGACCGCGGCGGCGGTCCGGCCCTGTCTCTCTTTCTAAAAACTGAATTGGCGCAAGAATTTTCCCCGCGGAATCTACGTGAATTTCTCTTCTTCATGAAGACATGAGTCAAGAGCGGCTTCATTTTGCGCCGGACCGTGAGGGCGGCCCGGAGACTGTGCCGTTTCAGAAGAGCGCGCCGGTTACGCCGCACAGCGGGCGGTGAAGAGAGCGCCTGCCCGCTCCGCTGCTTTCACAGAATTTCGTAGTCTGAGAGATTGACGTCCTGAAAAGAGACGCGTGTGTAGGCGGCCGGTTTGGGCACGGGGCAGGTGCAGTCAAACCCCATTTTGGAGGCCATGTTGTTTTCTACTATCGGGTTGAGTTCATGGCCGAAGGCGTTGGGGATGATGACAATATCTTTGGCCGGGTCACAGCGGGTGACCATCGCGCGCTCCACATCCTCGGCATCGTAAATGTTGACGTCGCTGTTTACCACAGTGACCATCTGCAAGTCGGAAAAGGCTGCAAATGCCGCCATAATCGCGTTTTTTGCCATGCCGTTATTGGGTGGGTCCATTTGCAGGACAATGTGGTAGTGACTGCCGCCGTGGGTCATATAGACCTTTTTCAGTCCCTTTACCTGTTTGCTGATGGTTTGGAACAGGTTGGCTTCGATGCCAAGCCCCTGTCCGTTCCAGACTTCCCGGCCGGGGTGGAGCATATGAATAATGGGATTTTTCTGCATGGTGATGGCCTTCACATGGACGACCCAGCGGTCCGCCCTGGCGGCATAGTAGCCGCTGACCTCGCCAAAAGGCCCCTCCGGTTCCCGGACATGGGGCAGAATCTCCGCCTCCAGGATCATCTGGGCGTCGGCGATCCCCTCCACGGCGACTGTCCGGCTTCTGCACAGGCGTGCGGGTTCTTTCAGCAGGTAGGAGGCCACGGCCAGCTCGTCCACGTCAATGGGAGCGGCGGAACTGGGCGTGGTTGCCGCCACGAAATACGCCGGATGGACGCCGTTGTTGATGGTGATCTCCAGCGGCTCATTCCGGGCCTCCGCCCGCTCGTAGTAGTCCCGCAGATGCCGGCCCATGTCCATTAAGAGGCCCAGCCGGTTTTTTCCCGTGACCATCAGGCGATGGATGGAGGTATTCCGAACGCCGGTGTCCGGGTCTTTGGCGATGATGACGCAGTTGGAGAAATACGGGCCGCCATCCAAAAGCGCGTGGGTGGGGACGGGGATTTTCCCCAGGTCTGCCTCCGGCATTATAACCGCCTGCGCGGGAGCGTTCTCTACGGTCTCGGGAGCAACCGGGTTTTGACGCAGGGAAGCCACTGCCTGTGCAAAGAGACCGGAGAGCTGATCCGCCGGGGTGTCGAAGATCGGCGCGACGTTTTCCCGGTTCCACCACATGCCGGTGGACACCGGATAGTCGTATCCTTTGACATGGTCGAAGATCAGCGCCTTTCCGCCGTCCAGCTTGGCGGCCACGCCGGAGAGCTCGTGGACCGCGTCTACCGGCGTGGCAACATGAGACAGCCGTCCGGCCTGTTCCATCTTCTTCAGGCAATCTTTTAAATCCATTTCTGCACCTCTTAACTTATGTAATGCCTTCCCAGGGGTGGAAGGTGCTGGGCGTCAAATCGAAAGACATCAGCGCTTTGCCGATGATATGGTCCATCTGGGCAGTTATGTCCGCCGGTTTGTTGTAGAAGGTCAGCATAGGCGGAACGATCATGCAGCCGGCCTCGTCTGCCGCCAGAAGGTTTTTCAGGTGGATGCGGCTCAAAGGCGTTTCCCGGGGAATCAGCACTACCTTCCGCTGCTCTTTCAGGCAGACGTCCGCTGCGCGGACCAGGAGGTTATCTGCGCAGCCGTGGGCGATGGCCGCCAGCGTTTTCATGCTGCATGGGGCGACGATCATACCCTCCGTTTTGAAAGAGCCGCTGGCAATCGCCGCCGCCATATTTTCCGGCGCGTAGGAGAAATCCGCCAAAGCCCGGACCTGCGCCGCTTGGACGCCGCACTCCAGCTGGAAATTTAATTCCGCCGCTGTGGATAGTACAAGATGCGTCTCTACCTCCGGCATCTCCCGCAGGAGCTCTAGAAGCCGCATACCGATTTGGACGCCATCCGCGGCGCTGATGCCGACAATCAGTTTCCGCATATACGCTCCTCCTTGCAAAAAGAACGGTTGGAAATCAGAAGGAAAGACCCATCTTTCCAGGAAGGAACAGGCGCTGGTCCATCAGAGCCAGATCCGGGGCAATCTCCGGACGGAATTCCATCTTGTCAAGAATATCCCGCTGGAGATCCGCGCCGGGAGCGATTTCCGTCAGAGTGACCTTGCCGTTCAAGATGTGGAACACAGCCCGCTCGGTGATAAAGAGCACTGTCTGACCGGTCTCCTGGGCGTAATCAGAGGAGAAGGTGATCTGCTCAATCGACCGCTTGAACTTGACGCCGTCTCCATCCTGCCGGATAACCAGCCTGCCGTCCTCCACGGCGATGTCCTGCTTGCCGGAGGTAAAGGAGAACGCGAAGCACACCTTCGGGGTATTCTGAGAGATGTTTACAAAGCCGCCGGGGCCGACGCAGCGCCCGGAAAATTTTGAGACGTTTACATTACCGGCGGGGTCAATTTCCGCGCAGCCCAGGACGGTCATGTCCAGTCCGCCGCCGTCGTAGGTTGTAAACATATCCGCGGAGCGGGAAACGGAGTCAGGGTTGACGGAGGCGCCAAACAGCGGACCGTCCAGAGGCACGCCCCCATAGATGCCGGTCTCCAGGGAGAGCGTCACCTGGCCGCTCAGCCCCTCCTCGTTGGCGACGTTTGCCACACCGGCGGGAATCCCGATGCCCAGATTGACCAGGGCGTCCTTTTCCAGCTCCATCACTGCCCGGCGGACGATAACCTTTTTGTAGGACATGGGAAGCGCTTTCACACTGCCCTCCGTGGGCACCCGAATGTCGCCAATCAAAGCGGCGTTGTAGGCCAGGGCGACGTTTCCGCTGTTCTCGGCCTTTACCAGGTAGTCCACATAGGATTTGTGGATCAGGACCTGACGGGGGTCCAGGGAACCGGGCTTTACAATGTCCTTGACCTCCACAATGACGATGCCGCCGTTGTTATGTACCGCGGAGGCCAGTTCCAGGAGCTCGCCGCGGACCGGCTCGTCCTGAAGGGAGATATTGCCGTCCTCGTCGGCATAGCTGGCGTGAAGGATGCAGGCGTCAATATGGAAAGACTTGTAGAGAAGATAGTCTTTTCCGTCCACCTGCACCAGCTGGACGATTTCCCGATCCTGCTCTTTCGCCCGTCCGTTGAGTTTGCAGCCCTCCTGCCGGGGGTCGGCATAGGTGCGCAGGCCCACATGAGTCAGCACGCCGGGCCGCTTTCCGCCGATGGCGGCCATCAGCTGGCCGTACACGCCCAAAGGCATGCTGAAGGCGGCAATTTTATTCTCGCTGACGGCCCGCCCAATGGCGGGGGACATTCTGAGATGGGAGGCGATGAGGGTGTCGATGAGGCCGTCGTCTTTGATCTTGGACATGCCGCAGCCGTCCTCCACAAAGTCGCCGGGGGCCACGCCGGAGACGATGGTGAGTTTTTTGGGCGTGTTGTGCTCCCGGTATTTTTTGCCCATGGCGTCCAGAATGCTGTCCGGAGAGGCAAACGCGCCAAACCCGCTGATTCCAACGGTCATACCATCCTGAATGAGGTCCACCGCCTGATTGACTGAAATAATTTTCGCCATATGCGACGCTCCTTTACAGATCAATAGAGAGGCGCGAGGGACTGTTCCAGAGGTAAGGATGGAGCAGTTCCCCGCGCCGATAAGGGGAGAGAATGCCTTAGAGACACGCCAATTCCGAAAGGCGCCGCAGCGTTTCGTAGCGGGACCTGGCCTCGGCGATGATGCGCGCGCGGATGTCGCCGTCAATGCGGCTGAACCGCTTTTGCCGGTTGAGATAATCGTGGATCAGCTCAAAATCGGCGGGCTGCTGGTTGATGGTGATTTTCCCGTCCTCCCGCTCAAATTGGAGCCAGGCGCCGCTCTTGACAGCCAGCTTCGCGATTTGAATGGTCTGATCCGTGGGGAATTTCCAACCGGAGGGACAGGGCGTCAGAACGTGGATGAAGCAGGGGCCGTCCTTTGCGGCGGCCTTTGCCAGCTTGCGTTTAAAGTCCTTGATGTTGCCCACGGAGGCGGTGGCCTGATAGGCCAGCGGGGTGTGGAGCAGCATGAAGTCAATGTTTTTGCTGACCTCTTTTTTTCCGGTGGGGGTGGTCTTGGTGGAGGCGCCCAGCGTTGTGGCGCTGGAGCGCTGGTTGCCGGTGTTCATGTACGCCTCGTTGTTATAGCAGATAAAGACCGCTTTATGTCCCCGTTCGATGGCGCCGGAGAGCGCCTGAAGGCCAATGTCAAAGGTGCCGCCGTCTCCGGCGAAGCCCATCACCGTCACGTCGTCCCGCCCCTGGATTTTCAGCGCCTCGGAGACGCCGGAGGCGAAGGCGGGCAGGCTCATCAGCACAGTCTGCACGGAGGGGATTCCCCAGCCGGTCTCGTCGCCGCTGCCGGTGAGAATGGCGGAGCAGCTGGGGGGCGTCATGGTGATGGTTTTGGGGCCCAGGACCTCCAGGGCGGCGCGTCCGATCAGCTCCATGGGGCATCCCTGGCAGGTGGTCAGACCCTTACTCAACAGGTCGAGCTTAGCCATGCGTGCGCACCTCGCTTTCCTTCAAATCGATCCAAATCGGCTCGTCACAGACGGCGTTCTCCGCGCTGAGGGACTCCGCCGCCGCAAAGACGTCCTCCACAGTCCGCTCCCAGATGTCGCGGCCGCCGAGGCCCGCCACAAAGCTGTACGCGTTGGCGGCGCTGCCGCGCATTTTCATGCTGGCCAGAACTTCCTCGTACAGCGGTCCGAAAGAGCCCATGCCGGACACACGGTCGATCACCGCCACGGTCTTGGCGTTTTTCAGCGCCTCCGCGATCTCCCGCTGGGGGAAGGGGCGGAACGCCACTACGCGGGCGATGCCGACCTTCTTTCCCTCGGCCCGCAGCTGGCGGACCACATGCTGTACCGTTCCGGCCATGGAGCCCATGCAGACGACCACGGTGTCGGCATCCTCCACGCCGTCGCACATGACCCGGCCGTAGCCGCGGCCGAACAGCTTTTCAAATTCCTCGAACCGCTGGTCCAGCACGCCGGCGGCAGCCCGCATGCCCAGGTCCTGGGAGCGCTTGATTTCCGTAAAAATAGCGGGAGAGGTCAGGTTGTCGATGGCATAGGGATGATCCGTGTCCAGCCAGGCATTTACAGGCTTGAAGTCCTGAATGAACCGCTGGGCCTCCTCTACGGAGGGGACGTTGACCGGCTCGGTCAGGTGGGAGCAGAAGAAGCCGTCAATGTCCACCATGGTGGGGATCAGCACCCGGGGGTCCTCACTGGTGCGGTAGGCGATCATCATGAAGTCCAGGGCCTCCTGGGGGCTTTTGGCGAAGAGCTGGATCCATCCCTGGTCCCGCTGCGTCATGATGTCGGAGTGATCGCACCACAGGCACATGGGGCCGGGGATTGCCCGGCTGACGACCGCCATTACCACCGGCAGGCGGGAGGCGGAGGTGACGCCGGTGACCTCATGCATCAGGGCCAGCCCGTGGGAGGCGCTGGCGGTGAATGTGCGCACGCCGGTGGAGGCCGCGCCGATGACGGCGCTGAGAGCGGAGTGCTCGGACTCCACCGTGATGTACGTTGCGTCGTACTGCTTTGTGTCAATCAAAGAGGAGATCGTCTCCACAATGGGAGTCTGAGGCGTGATGGGATACGCCGCGACCAGCTGTACCTTGGAGCGCATGACGCCGTAGGCGATGGCGGCGTTGCCGTCCAGTGCTTTGATGGTTCCCATGCTTACTCGCCCTCCTTTTCGAAGTCCGCTTCCAGAACAAAATCAATGGCCTTTTTGGGGCACTCCACCGTGCAGATGCCGCAGCCCTTGCAGTAGGTGTAGTCGATGACCATCCGGCTGTCTTCCTGTTCGATGACGCCGCAGGGGCAGTACTCCGCGCAGATGCCGCAGAGCACGCAGCTGCTCTCGCGAATCACCGGGCGGCGGTAGCGCCAGGCGCCGGTGTGAACGTCCGAGACCTTAACGGAGACGGGACCGAGAATCTCAGGCAGAGTCTCAAGCATTTTCATACGCTGCTGCACAAGTTTTTGCATTCATCTCACCAGCCTTTCCGGAAATTTTCATTTGAATGGCCTGTGTCAGGCTCTCCAGGGAGACGCAGCCGGTTGCCTTTGCCAGGGCGCCCAGCATGGCGACGTTGGGGGGGACCTCTCCCAGCGTTTCGTGGGTGATTCGATCGGCGTCAATCTTTGTTACATTGGCAAACGCGGGGCAGGCGTAGCCGGGATCGCTGGTATTGACCACCAGCGTCGCGCCGGGGCGCACCCCCTCTGTAATATCGATTGCCAAATCAGACAGCCCGGTGTCAAAGCAGATGACGCAGTTGGGGCGATAGACGTAGGATTTTACATCAATGGGACCGTCGGCGATGCGGGCGTATGTATAGACCGGAGCGCCTTTGCGCTCTTGGCCGTAGGAGGGAATGGCCTGGCCGAATTTTCCCTCTAAAATTGCGGCGTTGATCAGAATTTTCGCCGCAGTGACAGCGCCCTGACCGCCGCGGGAATAAAATTTAAATTCCCACATATAAGAGCAACCTCCTTAATTTTAATAGCGTTATTCCTGATAGCGGGCCAGATAGGAATTGGTTTTGTACTGGTGGATCAAAAGCTGAACATGGACGTTTTTCACACCGTCGATACTGTAAATATTCTCCTCCAGAAAGGCGGACAGCTTATCAGAGCTGTCGATATAGGCGTGAACATGGAGCCCGGTGATGCCGGTGTGCTGGGAGACGATGGCGATTTCCGGCAGTTCCATCAGCTTGAGGGCCACCGCGTCCAGCTTGCGGGGCTCCACCTCGATGTCCATAAAAACACCGGCTTTTTTCTGATAGGCCTTTGCGTCAATAACAATGGTAAAACCGAGAATGATTCCGTTTTCCTTCATCGTATTGATGCGCTCCCGCACGGCCACCCGGGAGAGGTGAACCTGTTCCGCAATGTCCGAGTAGGAACAGCGGCCGTCTTCTTTTAAGATCTCCAAAATCGCGTAGTCTGTCGCGTCCAGCTGGATCATTGCAAAGCCTCCCCATATTTTAAAACTTAAATTGTCTGCTCTGAAAGCGGGTTACCCCAGAAGACCGACGCTGCTGACAATGGTGGTCCAAAGGGCGTTGACGACCACATAGGCCAGGGTGATGACAATGCCGGTCCACATCATGTCCTTGATCTTCCAGTAACCGCCGGAGTAGGTGGTGAAGCAGGTGGGATCAATAGGAACCAGCAGAAGCATGCTGGTGGACATGCACACAGGCAGGCAGACAACGGCGGGATTCAGGCCGAGATTCACCGCCAGCGCCCCCACTACGGGCAGGCACAGCCCCGCCAGGGAGACGCCCTGGGGCATGGGATAGTGACCTGCCATCATCATCAGGTTGATGACCAGGAGCAGGACCAGCATTCCCATACCGGCGACTCTGTTCAGGAAGAGATTGGCCAGAATGCCGCTGAGCCATTCGCCGGTGCCCAAATTGGAGACCACGGTGGCCAGCGCCGTGGCGGCGCCGCAGATCAGAACGGCGGACCACTCGATCCTTCCGCCCATCTCCTTCCAATCCACCATATCCATGCCCGGCAGGGACATCACAAAGATGCCGGCCCAGGTGGTCATGTACATGTCAATGCCCGTCTGCTTAGGGATGAACCACAGCACGATCATCACGCAGAAGACAACGGCGAACTTCAGCTCGTCGCCCCGGATGGGGCCAATGCTCTTGCGATCCTCTTTCAGGGAGTCCAGGCCCTTGACCACGTCGATCTCCGGCTTGAACACCACGCAGAGGAAGAGCCAGGCCAGAATGGTACTGACAATGGCAACGGGGACGCCTACGACGGACCACTGGGCGAAGGAGATCTCCACTCCGCAGATGGATTTCAGCAGGGACATGGTGACGGCGTTCATGCCGCTTCCGGCGGGAGTTCCGATGCCGCCGATGGCCGCGCCTACGGGAATGCCCAGCATCAGCGCCTTGCCGTATTTTGACTTGCCGGGCTCACAGTTATTCTTCTCCAGCAGGGGATGGCAGATTCCAAAGAAGATCAGCGCCGTGGGAATGTCCGCCAGAAACATGGAGATGACGCAGGTGCCCAGCATTACGCTGAGCAAGACGGCCTTGGACCGGTTTCCGAACATGGGCAGGACGTAGAGGGACAGGCGGCGGCCCAGACCTACCTTTGAGAAGATCTGGCCGATGATCATGGCGCCCAGCAGGAAGAATACGCCGGTGCCGGCAAAGCCCGACAGGATCACGCCCTCCGCCTCAAATCCAACCCAAGCGCCGAAAAACAGAGCGAAAATGGAGGTGATGGCCATGGGAACCGCCTCTGTCAGCCATAGGAGCACGGTGACAAAGAGGACCAAAAAGCCGTCCCAGCCGGCCTGGTCAAGACCTGCGGGCACAAAGTTGTGCAGGATTGCAAAACCACCAAAAATCAGGACAAGGTATATGCCGCGTTTCATTTTGCTGGTCATATTGGGCTCTCCTTTCATTTTCCGTCCTGACGGCTGCGCATCCGTCAGGCGCCTTTGGGGGATTGGACTCTTCACCGCGATGATTTCCTGTAAAAAAGCTTAACATAAAGAAAGCTTCCCTTGTGACCTTTTTGGCGAAAATTCCAAACCAAAACGGAAGAGTGCAATAATTTTGTGAATTTTGACAATTTCACTTTCTGTTATGTGGCGGATAAGATAAAAGCAAACCCGCTTTTTCCAATTTTTTGTACATAAATCTTTGGGCTGCGGGGAGAGGCGAAGCGGAAAAGAGAGATGCGTTGACCTCCAAAACGAAAAAACCGGCAGAGTACCTCTCTGCCGGTTTTCATGTCAGATTTACTTTGAATATTCCGCGATGATTTCCTGGAGCATACTTTTTGCGCAGGCCACGATTTGCCGGATTCCCTCCTGTCCCGGACGTTCATAGTGGACGCCGCAGACGGCGGTGACGGTGGTTTGAAGGCATTTGGCCAGCTCCGTGGCGAAGAGGTCGCCAATCACATCGTCCCGGTGTTCCGCGAGAAGGACTTTTTGCAAGGAGACCTGCCCCTCCGCAAAGGTTCCCACGCTAACGCTGCCAATGTGAGGCCGGCACCCTCCGGAAATCTCTACCAGCCAATCTTCTCCGATCTGATGAATGCTGACCGTGATGCTGTGGCCGAGGACCTGTTTTTCATAGGTGGATGGTTTCATTTTAAAAATCTCTTTCGTTTTTTCCTATCATAGCGTAAGGCCGCGCAAGAAGCAAGAACAATCTTGCGGAGCATGAGTTCAAATGAGACGGAAGAGGGGGGCCGCGCCGCCATTTTAGCATGGCAGTGTCATAGGAAGACGCTGAAAGGAGACGGTTCCTGGCTCTCCGGTTCATCTGGGGAGTACAGGTGGTCAAAACCGTAAATGACTCGTCCGGCGAAGGATTCGCCGCGTTTGAGGGTTATGCCGCGCAGCATGGCCTGACAGAGCGCGGCGCCGCTTTCCGGCGTCCGCTTAGCCCACAGGGAATCCAGATTTCCGTAGGCGGAGACGGTCAGACCGGCGGCGCTGCTTGCCAGCTCCGCCATGGGCTTTACCTCCTCCTGAGAGGAGAGAAAAACAGGGCTCTCTTCCGCCAGGGGCACAAACGCCATATTTGCGTAAGCGGTGTTCTCCGCGGGAAGGGTCTGCCCGCCGGAGACGATCTGCGGACAGAAGGTCCGCAGCGTGTAGCCGTCCGTTTCCGCCAGACGAAGCGCCAGATGGATGGCCGGCGCGAAGCAGGCGTCCCGCTCCGGAGAGGCGAAGAGATCGATGATGAGTCTGTTCCGATTTACCCACATGATCCGCGTGCCAAAGGTCAGGGCCGTGGGCAGGCCGCTCTCCCCCTCGGAGACCTGGCAGGAGAGGAACACGTAGTTCTCGCCCACCTCCTGTGTCTGCCAGAGTTTATGGGAAAGACACGAGGACAGGGCGGGGGAGAGATGGTCGCGGATCAGGCCCTGGCCGCCGGTGGGATACCGGTTTTCCTCCGGCTGTCTGCCGCCGAGGAGAATATTCCGCAGGCGCCCTTGACGGTCGTGAATACAGATGCTCTTTAATGCGCAGCCGTAGTTGGTGAGTTCGATGTAGTCGTTTGTGTTGTTGGGGATTCGGTAAAGAACGGCGCGTTCGCGGTTCTCCGTGGTTTCCAATACCGTCTGGGTAATCGTCTGATTCATATGAGACATCCCTCCTGATAAAATCGACTTGCGTGGGAACGGTTTCTCCACTAGATTTTAAGCAAAATTTGTGCCAATGCGGGCGGCATTTTCTGGTCGCGCCTTGACGCCGGATATGGTATGAAATTTGCTAATTATTCATGTGCGGTATGGCGGAACCGCTGTGCTGTCCCTGCTTTGGGAAATCATGAAAAAGGAAGGAATTGTTACTATGGCAAAGATTATGTATGGAAATTACAACGACCTGCCGTGGATGCCCAACCACAAAAAGGATGTGGACGGCAAAGTGATGTGCTACATGAAGTGCTTCGCGATGGAAGCGGCCAATATGCACATGTGCATTGGGCAGATGTTCAACGGAATGCCCATCGGCCCCCATACGCACCCCAATGAGCAGATCGCCACCGTGGTGAAGGGAGAGTGCGACTATTGGGTGGACGGTGTGCCCTACCGCCTCTCGCCCGGCTGCTGGGTAAATGTCCCTCCCCACTATGTCCACTATGCCCATGTGTACCGCTCCCAGGGGCCCTGCTATCAGATGGACATCATGTCGCCCAAGCGTTCCTCCAGCTGCGACGAGTATAAGGCCTGGCTGAAGGCGGAGTACGACATCGACTGGGACGCCGGCGGGCGGGAGGTCCCCGATCTGACGGAGCCTCAGGACACCAGCGCGGAGGTCAGGGATTAGTATTTTCCGGTGATGGGGTGAAAGTGGGCATGGGAGTTCCCGGTTCCCATGCCCATGTCATTTCTGCACATATCGCCGATGAATTTGAAAGGATGGATAGAGCGTGAAAATGCGTAATTTTGTCAAGGAAAAAATCGCGGCCAACGGATATGCGCTGGGGGCCTTTATTGCCTCCGGCTCTTCCACAAACTGCGAGATCCTGGGGCTGAACGGGCTGGATTTTGTGATGATCGACTGTGAGCACGCCGAAACCGGATCGGAGTCTGTCGTCCACATGTGCCGGGCCGCGGAGATGTACGGAACCGCCCCTCTGGTTCGGGTGTACGATCCCGACGACGGTCCCATGATGAGCCGGATGCTGGACATAGGCGTGCAGGGGGTCATGGCGCCCCTGGTTGGAAATCGCGGGCAGGCGGAGAATCTGGTTAACTTTACGAAATACGCGCCCCTGGGCAAACGCGGGGCCAATGGAGGCCGCGGTCCCCGCTGGGGACTTTACGAGGACTACATCCATGCCTCCAATGAGAATTGCCTGTCCATCGCCCAATGTGAGTCGCTGGAGGGATTGGAAAATATTGAGGCCATTGCCGCGACGCCCGGGCTGGACGTGATCTTCATTGGAACAGGGGACTTGTCTTTGGAGATGGGAATTGCCTTTAAAGCGGATTCCGCCGCCAGCCACACGGTGGACGCGCCGGAGATCGTGGCGGCTGTTGACGCCATTCTCGCGGCATGCCGGAAAAATCACGTAATCCCCGGAATTGTGACCGCCAGCGCGGAGGGTGCCGCCCGCCGGATACGGCAGGGGTTTCAGTTTGTCACCTGCATGAACGACCTGGGGTTTTTCCGGAGCCGCACGGCGCAGCATATCAAGACCGTCCGGGAATTGATTTCCCGATAACGGTGAATTTATGGGGAATACTTTTGTATGATATGGTAAAGAGCGGGCAGAAACGATGTCCGCTCTTTTCTAAATACACCAAATTCATATATAAATTTTTAATTCAAAAATAAATTTTGCGCTGATACGGACAGTTTGGGGAACACAGTACCGGCTGTTTTTGATGGAAAATTCAATTTTGAATTATCCTCGGTGAAGGGGAATGATGTCTTTTCGGATGTTTGTGAGGATTTTTCCTGAAAAGGAGAAGATTTTGGCCGGAAATTTTCTCTGTGAAAAATCTTTTGACAATGCCGGTGTTGGCACGCTCTTTGCTTCTATATTTTTGCGGCCGCAGTAGAAATGCGCCAAGTTCGGTCTGAGCTTTTGAAAGGGGAAGCGCGTATGAGTTTGCGAGTTGAGTACCTCGGCTGGGCATCCTTTATTTTGACGGGGCCGTCAGGCACCAGGGTGGTAACGGACCCGTATCTGTCTGGAAATCCGCGGACAAAAGTTCCGCCCAGTCCCGTGAGGCCGGAGGACGTCCATGTGGACCTGATCATGGTCAGCCACTGCGCGGGAGATCATTTCGGACAGGCGCTGGAAATTCTGGCAAATTCAGAAACTGCAAAGCTGCTGGGAGATCACAGCACCCTCTGTTTGGCGGAGCGGGCCGGCTATGGAGGGACATGGGACC
>Ga0224741_10120_pt1 | contig 13468 bp, 13 predicted proteins | sample LIM_E_Water_Pos_FD_161629 | JGI IMG/M metagenome (GOLD analysis project Ga0224741, IMG submission 161629) | Enriched cells from gastrointestinal tract of the lab mouse from Pacific Northwest National Laboratory (PNNL), Richland, Washington... | ecosystem: Host-associated > Mammals > Digestive... | reverse complement strand
TAATTTATCCTCATCTCCAAATTGTTCTGGCTGCGAGTCAATGATTGCATCAGTTTCCTGGAGCTCATATTTTTCACCTAAATATTCAAGAAGTTCCGAAGTAAACAATATACTTTTCTTCTTCTCCCGCGCAAGCTCTGTCACATTTAAATAAACAATCGGGTCAATTACATGTTCAGAGTAACTCAAGAGAATGCTATCAGAGTCAGCCAATGCTGCAGGCAGATCATTTGTAATCATGATTCCTGTAGGTACGCCGAAATCCACTTCCGATAAATCCGAGCCTTCCTTTATCAAGCCGGGAGGTGAAATAAAATGGATACTTTTATACTTCTGCAAAAAGTCGCTGTGTCGAACAAGTGCAGCTATATCTTTCGTTACAGGGAAAACCGCTAGTTTCATAATACATGACCACACCTTTCTAAATGGCTCTGCGGTATACTATTTCTATTTTTCCGCTCTTTCCAAATCACATCCAAAATACCGTAGAAAAGCTATTTCCTTTAAAAATTGTTCCGTATTCGCCCGAACGGCAGCGCACATACTAAGTTTTTTATCCCTTGATACCTTGTTATGTTCCATACTGGATGCAACACACTGATTGCAAAATGTAAAACACCAGCACTTGCTGCATTCATCCGCTGTTAGGCGTGCAATATTGAGCATATCCACAATTTTGTCGTAATCAAAACCGTTCATTATCGATCCAATCCTAGTTTCTTCACATTCCGACACCTTTTCACAAGGATAAAAGTTTCCACTAACATCAACAAAAACCTTTTTGTATCCAGGTATGCAAGGCCCGCCCGGATGCCCAACTTCCCTTTTATGTCGATAGAGATATAGATGGTTGTATTTTTGCCGAAGCGACAAATTATACGAATGATAGAGTTTTGACACTTGATCTTTCCTAATCTTTTTTAACATCCATAAAAGCACTTTGGTGATTTCTTCATTTTGTATTTCTAACAATCTATCTGAATATTTTACAACCACTTTTGAGTCATCAGGACGAACCAAAGACAATTTAGACGATAATTCCGATATAATAGTGTCCGCATCAAAATACTCTTTTACACAGGAGTAATCTTCCTCTGGAGCGAGAACAGTGTTCGTCTGTATCTTAGCGTAAAACTCGGGATATCTTTCCTTAATCTGCATCAAATTTTTCATGATGAGATCAAAGGAGCCTCTCCCATTTTCGAAATGTCGATTTATGTCATGAATTTCTTTGGGCCCATCAAAGCTGACCATGACACTTACATCATTGTTTACAAGAAAATCAACAACTTCTCCTGTTAATAGAGTTGCATTCGTGGTTGTTATATAACTAACACTTTTGCCCCAATATGCACTTTTTATATAAGCAACACATTCCTTAATCAAAGCCATTTCTAAAAGCGGTTCACCGCCATAAAACCCAATAACAACATCTCTCGAATCTTGAGTATGGGAAAAGAAAAAATCGATAGCCCTTTGAGCTATATCTAGGGTCATCCTCTTAATAGAATGAACACGATTATAGTATTTTCCTGAGTATGCGCAATAATCACAACGTAAATTGCAGTTCTGTGTTACTTGGAGAACAAGTGTGGATAATGAGGTTTTCAAAAGTTCTTCAACCTTTTGTGTTGCAGGATGTTCAATATACCTAACTAACGCAAGGGAATCCGTTGCCTCATTTGGTTCCTTGCCTTTGGCAACACTCAAAGTACCCTCACCCGCATCGTAGCAGAAATCACCTATGGGAAGGGAAATATACTTTTTTAACATAATTACGACTACCTTTTCATTAGAATTTCAGTTATAGTGGATTGAATAGAGTTACAATTACATTTTCAAATCCATTACATTTTCAAATCCACAAAGGGCTGTACAGTTTTTTATAATTAGAAACACAAAATGAGGGAGAACCATATAAGCAAGATCCTCCCCATTCTGCAGTAAACAAATAAAATTTAAGCAGTTTATGCACGAAATCAAAACTTGTTACTCATTATCATGAATAACTTCCCCTATGAACATGAGTACATCGTCAAGAAATTCCTAATTAAGGATCTGCGCAAATATTTCTGCTTATTGCCTTGCAAGCGTTTCTTGTAAGGCACTCTGCTGATAACGAACACTAGTGGTACCACTGACAGTCGTTGCAACGCTATTTGTGGGGCAGTAACAAATACACCCACCGCAGTTATAATAGCATTCACACGCTACAATGCGGAGGTCAAAGTATGTTTTGACCTTTGCTTTCCCGATTGCCTTGTTAAGCTTTTTCATACATCATCCTCCCTTCTGTTCTTTAATACAAGTAAAATTGGTTAACATTATTATTCAAGTTACCGTTCTTACTTTTTGAACATAGCCATATGAATCTCTCAGTTTACGTTATCTGACCCCGCAAAATATGAGAACGTGCTTTTGTCATTTCCCCTAAAGATATTTAATACAGCAGAGAAATTGACCAGAGAAATTGACCAATGATCCATACAACGGTTGTTCAGTTGTTCATTACTATCCTATTTTCACTGCAGATAGAGTAAGGTCTTGTTACACGTTTTACTCTGCAGTAAGCACGTCATATCCAAATAGTTGGCGTTTTATCTCTCTCCAAAATAGAGTCCTGCTTTCTCCTGCATCAATTTTGCGCAATTCTCAGGAGAAAGGGAATCCGTTCTGTAAAAATCCAATAAAATCGGGTCAACTATAGTTGACAGCCCAAAGTAATATCCCTTAGTAGCGTTTGCAGAAGAGACAAACTCAGAAAAGTTATCCCAAAAAGGCTGTACCAATGGAGAGTCGGATGTGTTGGGGGCAAAGCTTGTTGTCCCGCCACTCTGTTTTTCTTCCCTTGCCGCACAAATCTGTGCATACAAATCGCCGTAAGCGCGCATGTTTTCTTTTGCGACAGGCAACACACCGCGCGCAATGTCCACGCTGCCATCCGGTCGATATTGATTCCAGTAGGCGGCCTTTTCTACTGGTGCGATGCAGAATTTCAGGAATTCCCAAGCCAATTCTGGATCTTTACAGCTGGTGGGAACAGAGAGGGCAGGCGATGGGTAAAAGGCAACTGTGCCTTGTCGGGATGTCAGCAAAAGTGGTCCGACACAGCCCTCAGGAGGATAAGCCAGTGTTGTCAAATCTTCCAACCCAATGCTTGTCTTAAAAAAGAGGGAGGTATTACTTGATTCATTGGATTCCGCAAACTCATTCACAAATTTTGAGCCGCTTAAAGTTACTACACTGCCATCCATTTCTTGGCTAGAGAGAATTCCTTTTGTGGCGTTTAGATAATCAATAAATTCCGGGGAGTCAAAACGAACAGTGCTCTCCTGCATGTTAATAAAATCCGGAATTTCAACCTGATAAAAAAGCGAATACCCGCTATTAAGACCCATATATTCTAAGGTATAGTCTTCCGCTACCAGCCCCTCCTCCTCTGCCTGTCGGGAAATGGACAGAATATCTGTATAGTCAAGTGAATCCCAAGGTTCCAGCTTTATTCCCAAGCCGTCTAAAATGTGCTGGTTCAAAAAGACTACATCGCAGGAAAAGCCAATGGGCAGAGTGAACAGTTTCCCGTCATACTCTAAAGCCTCAAATAGATTTCGATAGTAGTCATCCAAAACAAAATTCTCATCCTGCTCCATCCATTGGTATAGGTCATAGAGCAGGTTTGCGGATGCGCAATCACGAGGTGTGAGGTTCCCTAGCGTGCCCATTATATCCGGAGCCTCACCGCTCATAAGCTCCACGGCAATCTGCTGCATGAAATTCTCATACGCGCCCGGCGTTTCAAGCTCGCTGACCGGGATGCCCGCTTCTATCTTTATTTGAACTTTCGGGTGCAGTTTCATGAATTCTTGTGCGATGGCTGGCAAGCCCACATTTCTGTCTCCTGTGTAGGTATCTATAAGGGTAAGTTCTCCCTTCAAATCGTCCTCCTCAAGGCTGCTTAATTCTTCTATTTGGCTGGACAGACCTGCACTGCTTGAATCTTTTGTCAGTTCATCATATATTTTGTCTTGCTCGGATTGACATCCCAATAAAATATTTGCCAGTAGCAAGGCTAACAGCAAAATGGACATGAGAGGTTTGACACGCATCGTAATGCCTCCTTATGGGTATGAATACTCTTTTTTGTCAATTAAAACTCTTATTTGCCAAAATTTTAGGACTCACAGTCACTTTTGTCAATGGATTTTGCTTTGGCTGTATCCATCCAGATCAACAGGTTTTCAAACATGCCGCTTTCCACGCATTCATAATAGGGCAAATAGTTCAAATCCACCAAGTCCGCCGGGGCTTCGCCGCCCATCAATTCCACAATGGTCTGCTGGGCGTAAACAGTGCGGTCTGTGCCCGCTCCCACCAGGTTTGCCTCTACGTTGGGGTATTTCTTGTTGAAATGCTTAATCCATCTCTCCCAATAAAAACTATCCGGGGGCTTTCAGGGTCAAGGTGCCACTGATATCAGCACTGTCGTCCTCCGGCGCGGCCTGGGAAGAGGCTTCCGCCTCGCTCTCTGGCGCGACGCTGCTTTTTGTTAGTTCGTCAAAAATCTTGTCCTGCTCTGATTTCAGCCCACAGGCTGACTATAGACAACATAAATACTAGAGGGTCCAAGGCTAAAGCGATTTCTCCTTTATGCACATCATCAAATTGACCTCCATGTGGAAACTGCTTTGAAGATTCTGTTGATGGTGATTATATCAAAATTTTCCTTAGTTGTCAATATAAGGTAAAAAAAGTATTCTATTTTATGATTTCCAAATTTCAAAAGACTATTGCAAAAAAACCTTCTTGACAAGTCACTCGCCGTCTGATAATATTTTTCTAGACGCTATTTTGGCAGTTAAGGAGGTGAAATTATGCCAAAACGTCCAAGTTCATCGGTCACTGTTTCTGAGCTTGCTCTTTTGCAGATTCTTTGGAATTCCCCCAGGCCCCTTAACAAGCAGGAGATTCTGGAGAAAGCCAATGAGGATGTGGAGAACCCTTTATTCGCTAAGGCTTCTTTCCACATCCTCATTAACGAACTGATTGCAAAAGAGTATCTTGTCCCTGTGGATAACCTGGGCATGGGTCGGAAAAACGCACGGCGGTATGCGCCCACCGTTTCCCGCAATGAATTTTTGGCCCTACAGGTTCATACCACGCAGGATTATCAGGCTACAGACATCCCGGAAATTCTTGCCGCTCTGATGGAGCTCTCCCCTGACGCTGGCACGGAACCCGTGCTGGCTGGGATCGAGAAACTCATAAAAAAGAAGCGGGAAGAAAACAAAGGGAGCGATGAAGAGTGACCTTTTCGATTTACTCTTTCTCGATGGCTGTGCTGTGGAGCAGCATATTTATCTCACTGTTGTGTTTTTGCCGCAGGACCCGGAGCCTGGTCGTGTGCTTTGGCGTTTGGCCGCTGGTTTGTCTGATTGTCTGCGCCCTTCTCCGTTGCTTCATCCCGCTTGAAATGCTGTCATTTACCCGTGTTGTAACGGGGATTGACCTGATTAACACGGTGGATTATTTCTTAACCTCTCCAGTGGATGGGCTTACCGTTATGCCCATCCAGATTCTGGGTATACTGTGGGGTCTTGGCACCCTATTCTTTCTTGTCCGTTTTCTTAGGACATATGGAAGATTCAGGCGGCTTTTGTCATCCTTTGTCCCGGTCGAGGAAGAGGACGAACCTTTTGCAGAAGCGCAGGAAGCTGCATCACGGTTGCATATACCAAAGTTCACCATCTATGTGACCAATGTTGTACAATCACCCGCCGTAACAGGTTTTTTCCATCCCATTGTACTGTTCCCTGCTTATCCTTATTCCAGCGAAGATTTTAGCAACGCACTGGAGCATGAATTTACTCATTGGAAGAACCATGACATTTGGGTAAAGTTTTTGGTGGAACTGCTGCGGGATGCTTTTTGGTGGAACCCGCTTGTCTATCTGCTCAAGCATGACTTGAACCAAACGCTGGAACTGAAATGCGATTTAACTATAGCCAGCAAGAGGGAATTGGAAGATCGAGTCAGTTATTTGCGGACAATGGAAAAGACCATCTGTTTTGCTGACAAAAAAGATGCACTTGACTTTTCCATGTTTGCTGTGGCGGAGCTGGCTCATAACAAAGAGAAAAACCTGCTGCAGCGTGCGGATGCCATACTGAACTATGAACATAAGCCCAAACGGGTCACCTTGGCTATGGCTGTTACCAGTATCATCATGGCGGCGCTTATGGTTTTTTCTTATTCTTTTGTGGTTCAGCCGTGCTATGAGCCACCTCGGGAAGAAATTGAAGAACCAGTGGGGGATGGACACTATACTGGGCTTTCTAAAGATAATTGCTATCTTGTTGACAATGAAGATGGCACTTATTCTGTGATACATGGCGGGGATATTGTGGCCTCAATTTCAAAAGAGTCTGCCCATTTTTTAATAGATTCTGGATATAAACAGATAACAGAATAACTCGTTGGAGGGAATAATATTATGGGTTTTATGCCACTTGCTGATGTGATTGAAGTTAGAACGCGGGTTTATAACGGCAAAATGCAGTACCGCCGCTGGAACGTGACAAGACACCGTTGGGAAGACCCTTACTGGATCGATATGAACTGACAAATGCAAAATAAGTCGAAAGAACGGCGCAGGAATAAAGGCTTCCTGCGCCGTCCTTCTTGAATACAATATAATTCTATCTCCTGTGCATCCGCCGGTTTAGCCCGTATCAATGTCCAAGCTCACGCTGTCTCCTTTGCCCTTCTATCTGAGGTGTTTTTATGAAATTTACTTTGTCCGCTTCACAACGCAGAATCCTTCAAAACTATTGGCAGACAGGCCGCCCCTTCAGCTTGGATACTGTCCTCAGCGACCATCTTTTTTCCTTCCGCTTTACAGCCCGGTATTCATTATGGCGGATGAAACGGAAGAACCAGATTATTCAACCAACTCAAGGATCTGGCTGGTATATTGCCACCACGGATTCATCTCGGGAGTGGGATCAGCTTCATTGGGCCAAAAAGGTAAGCCCGTTCACCTGTGGCTCGCATTACCTAAATCGGTTTGAAAGGGCTGAACAAAGAAAAATCATACAGAAAATTATTTTGAATTCCGAGGATAAAAACCTAAATATTAAATGATAGCTATAACTCTGCTTATAGCTACAAATGGATCTTTCCAACTCATTGAATCATCGGACACTTCCTGGTTGTCCCCCACCACATAGAAGCACCCCTCCGGCACCACTATTCTGGTTTTTTCACTCCTTCCCGCCTCGGAATTATATGCAAAGAAGAAGCACCCGGTTTTCACCGAGTGCTTTTCTAATTGCCTCATTCAGTGGGCAACATCATGGCCAACACGAACGCCGTACCTACAAAGTAGATTGTGGCGGGGTTCGTATGACTCTGGTATGGAATCCATTTTATCCGTCTTCCCCTTGCGGAATTCTGACTGGGCATACTTTTTCATGATGTACGGATTCACAACGCTCACAAACAGGCCAGCCTCCTTGGACCGGGAAACCAGCGGCAGGTGATACGCCCCTGTTGCTTCCATCACGATCCGCACTTCCCCCTCCAGAGACTGGATGAGGGACACCAGCCGGTCTAATTCCGGCATGGTATGTACTACCTCATATGGCGCGACCAGCATCTCTCCATACGGTTTCAAAATGCACACCATGCTTTTTCCCTTGGATACATCAATACCTACGCTTGTCATCTGCGGATTCCTCCATATGGTTTTTTGTAATTGGAATCCCATCTGCGCTTATTGCGATTCTGTTTGGCTCGTTACGCGGATGCCTTTCCCTGGGTCCAACCTGCTTAACCGAATGTTTACAATAAGGGATGGCGGACTGTTTTTGTTTCGGAGGCTGCGCTCCAGTAAAGCCCCTCGTCCCGCCAATTACTCCCCTATTGTAATTAAATAAGCGCAAATGTCCAACATCCGTCGATGCCTTCCATTTACGCTTTTATAGTACCAAAATGCCCCCTGTGCGGACGGGCATCTGCACAGGAGGGCTTCGCTCATAGCCCGTTTTTACGCAGGCCGCTCTTGCTTATTTCGGAACGCTTTCTGCTTCGCCCGCAGGTTTTATTTGTTCTCCTGGTCGCCCACGTCCATAGGATACTGGCGCATATAGGAGAGCAGCTCGTCCACTGTAGTGAAGGCAAGGCCCGTAACCGTATCGGCGGCGCCGTAATAGATGGTGATGCGCCCGGTTTCCGGATCCGTCAGGGTGGCGCAGGGGAAGGTGACGTTGGGCACGTCCCCAGTCAGCTCGTAGTCCACCTCAGGCCCGAACACATAAAAGCTGCCCCGCTCCTTCACAATCCAGGGGCGGTCAATGTCCAGGAGGGCCACGCCAAAGCGGTACACAAAACCATTGCAGGAATTGAGCACGCCATGGTAAATCATCAGCCAGCCCTCGTCCGTCTCAATGGGGGTAGGCCCGGGGCCGACCTTTTTGGACTGCCAGCCGTTTGCTGTGCCAAAGAGGAAGCGGTGCTTGCCCCAATAGCACAGGTCAGGGGATTCGCTGTAGAAAATGTCCCCGAAAGGCGTGTGGCCTGTGTCGCTGGGACGGCTGACCATGGCGAAATTCCCGCCGATTTTCCGGGGGAACAGTACGCCGTTGCGGTTATAGGGCAGGAATGCGTTCTCAAGCTGGTAGAAGGTTTTGAAGTCGTAGGTGTAGCCCACGCCGATGGTGGGGCCATGATAGCCGTTGCACCAGGTGATATAATACCTGTCCTCAATGAAGCACACCCGGGGATCATACCGGTACTCCTTGCGGATAACGTCCTTCTCCCCTTCAAAGACAATAGGCTCATGGTTGATGTCCCAGTGTACGCCGTCCTTGGAGAACCCGGCGAAGATGTCCATCTCCACGCCCCGGTTGTCGCACCGGAACACGCCCGCGTAAGCATCGCCAAAGACCACCACGGCGGAATTGAAGATGCTGTTGGAGGTGGGAATGGCGTCCCGCTTGATGATGGGGTTCGCGTCATACCGCCACACAGGCTTTTCGTACCCCGCGGGCTTGTCCTGCCAGGGCATGTTGGGCAGGGCGGGCCTGCCGATAATTTTTGCCATACTGCATACGCTCCTTTTCAATACATTCCCAGCAGGCCCCTTTTCCCGGAAGCCCGCCGTCACTATGTATTATATCCCTCCCGGGCCTAAAAAGCAAGACGGGGAGGGAAAAAGTGAGGAGTGTCCAAGGCAAATGGGTCAAACCTTGTTTCTCTATTGACTGCATCTGTGTTCTGCACCTGTTATTTCTCAACTCGCTTCGCTCAGTGCTTTATGCTAAAGCTTTTTAACCCTCTGGCTTAGCCGATAATTCTTTGCGCTAAAGAGATAGACGAAAAGCCTGGGGCGGAAAAAATCCGCCTCAGGCTTTTTTGCATTTCCGGTGTTCTTTTGCGCTGCCTGCCGTTCTATTTCTTGTCCTTCCCGGCCTTCTCTTTCTTTTGAAAAATCCAGCGGGAAACCGGGCCGGAAACATACAGCAGGACAAGGAAAGCTGCCAGCGCCAGGGTGTACGCAAGGGATCTGTCCTGGTTTTCCACCAGTATTTCCGGCAGGGCGGCCTCCTGCCCTTCCTCTCCTTCTACAGGCACCGGCACGCTGGTGGGGTATGGGCCATCCTCATCCTCCCGGGGCGGGGATGAGGATGGTGCCGGGCTTTGCCCAGGGGAGGGAGAAAGCTTTCCTGAGGCGCTGCTGCTTTCCTTTTCTTCCCTGTATACAGTAACGCTATACACCTGCCTGGTTTTTCCGTCTGCCGCCGTTACGGTAAAGAGGAACTCCGTGTCACTGCCTCCGGCCCCTAAATTTTTCCGGTTTACCCGGCAGGAAGCCCCTGGGGCAGGCTGGGTCTGGAAGGTGACCGCTGTAACGGAAAAGGGCACTGTCATGGTGTAACGGAGCTTGTCAGAGGAAAAGGCCTGATCCAACTGCCCTGTTTCCGGGACAAGGGACAGCAGCAGCGCTTCCCCTGCCCCGCTTTCCAGGTTGTCCTCCTTTTCCTGCCGATAGACTGTAACCCGGTATACCTGCTTTGTTTTCCCATCCGCCGCTGTCACTGTAATTTGAAACTCCGTTTCGCTGCCCCCAGCCCCTAAGTTTTTCCGGTTCACCCGGCAGGAAGCCCCCTCCGCCGGAGTTGCCGTAAATGTGAGGGCCTTCACCTCATAAGGCACTGTCATGGTGTAGGAGAGCCTGTCCGGGGAAAAAGCCTGATCCAACTGCCCTGTTTCCGGGACAAGGGACAGCAGCAGTGCTTCCCCTGTCCCGCTTTCCAGATTGTCCTCCTTTTCCTGCCGGTAGACAGTAACCCGGTACACCTGCTTTGTTTTCCCGTCTGCCGCTGTCACCGTAATTTGAAACTCCGTTTCGCTGCCCCCAGCCCCCAGGTTTTTCCGGTTCACCCGGCAGGAAGCCCCCTCCGCCGGGGCCGCCGTAAAAGTGAGGGTTTTTACCTCATAGGGCACTGTCATGGTATAAAAAAACTGTTCTGGGGAAAAAGGCTGGTCCAAAGCCCCTTGGGAAGGGGTCAAGTCCAGCAAAGCGGCTGTGGAACTAATAGGCCCCAGGACAGTAAAGGGCAAAGCCTCCTCCCTGTCCGGGCATAGAGGCTCTCCCTGAGGGGAATAGACCTGGGCCGTCCGCAGCCGGAAATCCCCGTCCCCCTCCGGCGCGCCCTCCCGCACCTGGAAACGGCACTTTAGAACCTCTCCGGCATCCCCGTAGGCTGTGTCCGCCGTTTTCTGGGTGTAGACTGCGGCTGCCTGCCCATCCCCCACTGTATCATCAAGGGTGTAATGCCCCCGCAGCCCCTCGCCCAGGCTCACTTTCTGGCAAGCCAGACGCTGGGAATCAAAATCCACCCAAAAAACAAAAGACCCTAAAGGGCCTAAGCTTCCATCATAATATATTGTCAGGTCAACCGTACTGCCGCCCCGGCCCTCTTTTGCAGAGAGCGTCCCGCGAAAGGCACACTCCTCCTGGGCAGCGGCAGGCAGGGAAAAGAGCAACAGGAGCAAAGCCAAAAACAGGCCGGGTAACCAGCGTCTCATATAGCCGCGCCCCTTTCCCCTCAATTTGTACTGTAATAATATGATAAATTATACCATTCTTCCCGAAGGAAAGCAATTAAGTCTGCCGGAATGTGAAATTTCTTCCCAAAGATGGCCATCTGCCAGGACTGAACCTGAGAAATCCGCAGTCTCTCTTGTGGAAACCCTTTGAAAATGCTATACTTTTCTTGCTTCCCGGGCACTGCGCCCTATACCCAAAATAGGATTGAGAAGGAGAACCTTTATGCCTATCACTATCCGGTTTGCCCAGCCAAAAGATGCGCCCCAGCTTTTACGCCTGAACGAAGCCTTCAACGGCCCTGGGGATCAGACGCCAGAGGGCATCCGGGCTGCCCTGGAGGCTCCCGGCCCTGAACAGGTTTTCGTGGCGGAAGCAGAAGAAAGCGGGGCTTTAATCGGCTTTTGCTGCTGTCTGCTCAAGCATTCCTTCTGCTACCAGGAGCCTTCTGGAGAGATTACGGAATTTTTTGTGGATCCCGCCTGGCGCAGGCAGGGGGCAGGCCGCGCCCTGCTGGAATCCGCTGTCAAGTTCTGTGAGGGCCAACGCGCTTCCGAGCTTACCCTCCTCACCGGGGACGATAATTTCACAGCCCAGGCCTTTTATAAAAGCCTGGGCTTCAGCCCTACCGGAGAGCTGCACATGGCTTTATAAGCAGCGCGCTTTTGTTCTTACGGCCCCGGTCAAGAAGCGCCAGTCAAATCCCACAAAGAGGCCGGGAGCCTTTTCCCGCCAATGATAGGGCAAGGTTTTATATATCTGCTCTCAAAAACGGTGTTCTATTGCAGAACAGAAAAGCAGAGAACACATCACTAATGAAAGCGATGTGTTCTCTGCTTTTGTCTGCACTCTGTTTATCAGCGTTGATAATAAGTTGCCGCGAATACTTCCTTATCACAGTAAAGCCATAACGTATTGCTATTTGCCGGGATTATGAAAAGATAGTTCAGAAATTTGCTCAAGGTTTTATCATACATATAACAGAGGATAGCCAAGATTTTTGCTGGATTTTTTCGGAGAAAATTTATGGTGAATTTAGATTATCTCCTATAAATGAGCAAATTCAAAAAGCACCGAGAGAGGACCTACAAAGACGAAGGCCACAGCAAAAGGGCAAAATACGATCAAGGCCAGAGGAAAAGAAGAAATGAGCCAGAGCGAGGACGAGCAACAGCCGGTCAATCGCTTTGGCAGCCCTGACCATGAAAGCGTTCAACCCCATATAGCGTTTGTGAGAGCGGAAGAATACCGCAATAGACCAACGGTGAGCATAATAATCCAGAATTGTTTCATCGGAGAGGGAGGTATCGGAGCACAGGAATACCCGGAGGGCCTTTTTCTTGCCAAAAGCCCCCGCCGGATAGGAAAACAGCACCACAGCATGATCAATTTTGTTCAGGGTCCCCTCGTAGTGATACACCATATAGGTACGGCCTTTCACCGTTACAGGGTGAAAACAGCCGATGTCGAGAGAGGAAGCCAGGTCGGAGGCGGAGATACGCTTTCCCTCCGGGTACAGGATACGGTTGGTTTTCATTGCGCCGATTCAGATGGCAGCCCTTCTCCCGGCAGGCATCAAGAACGGCGTGGCTGGTATACCAGCTGTCCACGAGGACGTAGGCATCCGGCTCCTCCGGAAGGGAGCGTCTCCCCCGTCCCCACCATTGCCGCGTGGATCTGGTGGCCGTAGATCACTTTCCCCTCCAGATGGGAATAGTGCCATCCGGCACCCTGCGTTGGCCGTTTCGCCTTGGAGGACGGCTTCGTTTTGGGCAGGACAGTGTCGTCAATGCAGACAAACACCGGCGTCCTGTTTGTCTGCGCAAGCTCTGTGACCGTCTGGAAGCTCTCGCGTTTTTGCGTTTCTTCCAGCCGGACATCATCCCACTTCCCCTTTGACAGAAAATGGCTGTAGGTCGTCCGGTGGATCGGGCCAGTCTCTGCGTAGTCCGTCATTTTGCCGCTGTTCCCTTTTACGCAGCTGGACAGGATCATCTCCTGGAGCCGCCGCTGGGCCACGCTGGTCAAAAAATCAAGGTGCTTCTCAAAAAAGGATTTGCGTATCTGCTCTTTCGGTGTTATAATCTCCACAAGGCATTCCCTCTTGTGTTTTATGGGTGGTTGCGCTTCCATTATAACACATTTGGGCTATGCCTTCCTTTTTTGTCATTTTGCGAATTTGCTCATTTATAGTATAATCAATAACTTCCTGCCATGATATTTTTCTACTCTCAAACTGTTTGTGACGAAAGGCAGGGTTTCCGGTTTCGAGATTGATTTTATAAGTGCTCTCATGCCAAAGTGTTTTTAGCGGGATATGATAGTCATATTTCCAATGCGAAATTGGAGTTTTGATAATTC
>Ga0224741_10117_pt1 | contig 13562 bp, 13 predicted proteins | sample LIM_E_Water_Pos_FD_161629 | JGI IMG/M metagenome (GOLD analysis project Ga0224741, IMG submission 161629) | Enriched cells from gastrointestinal tract of the lab mouse from Pacific Northwest National Laboratory (PNNL), Richland, Washington... | ecosystem: Host-associated > Mammals > Digestive... | reverse complement strand
ACTGCGGAGAAGCCGCTTGATGGCCGGACAAAACAAGGAAAGGAATTAAAAAATGAATAGAATATTACTATTGGAGGATGATGTTAGTCTGATAGATGGCTTGGTCTACTCTTTGAAAAAGAATGAATTTGATGTTGAAGTTGCCCGTACTGTATCTGAAGCAAAACAATACTTATCCAAACTCGACAGATACGATTTGTTGATTTTGGATGTCACCCTGCCAGATGGAACTGGATTTGATGTATGTGAAACAGTACGAAAAGAAAATCAGAAAGTCCCGATTATATTCCTGACCGCATCGGATGAAGAAGTCAACATAATCCGTGGGTTAGATAGCGGCGGGGACGATTATATCACCAAGCCTTTCAAGCTGGGGGAATTGTGTTCCCGTATCCGGGCGCTGCTGCGTCGGGCCGGAGTTTCCAAAAGCGAAAAAAACACTTCTATGGAATGTGGCGACATTACCATTGATCTGTTGGGTAGCCGTGCAACCTTAAAGGGAAAAGCATTGGATTTGACAAGCGCTGAATATCGTTTGCTTTGCCTGCTGGTAAGAAATGCAAATCGCGTTGTGACAAGGGACATCATTCTAAATGAGCTGTGGGATGATACAGGAAATTTTGTTGATGATAACACCCTGTCCGTCTATGTACGGCGGCTTCGTAAAAAAGTGGAAACCGATCCGTCCCATCCAGAACACCTTATAACCATCCGGGGATTTGGCTACCAATGGAAAGAGGTGTCTGTATGAGCTTGTACCAAGATAGACAGATTAAAGGCTTCCTGATATTTTTAATTTTGTTTTCCCTGTTGTTTGTAGGTACAGGAGCCGTTTTGACTATTTATCAGGTGAACGATGTGGAAGTCCTATGGCTCAAACACGATGAAGCGGTTTCGTCCTCACTTTTGGAACAGGGTGTTTCTAAAGAAGTGATAGCAGTTGCCTTTACTAATACGAACATTAGTGAAAATGGCAGGTCATTATTAACGGCTGCGGGTTTGGGAAAACAGGCAGAAAGCAGTATGCGGCCTTTTTTTAATCAATTTCAGCGTTCCGCTTTCTTCATCATGCTATGCACTGTGTTATTTTTTCTCTTTGTGCTTACCATAGGAGTATTCGTTTTTTTCTGGAAAAGGAAGCGATTGTACCAACAGGCCGACAAAATATTATCAAATTACATCAACGGGGATTACTCTTCTCATTTGCCACAGAATTACGAGGGTGCAATCTATCAAGTGTTTTCTTCGATAGAACAGCTTGCAACTATGCTCCAATCCAAAAACGAAACAGAGCGTAAAGCAAAAGAGTTTTTGAAAGACACCATATCCGATATATCTCACCAGCTCAAAACGCCTCTGGCAGCCCTCGCTATGTATCAGGAGATCATTGAAAGTGAGCCAGAAAATGCAGAAACGGTCAAACAGTTTGCGGCGAAGATGGGTATTTCTCTAAAGCGTATGGAGCAGTTAATCTTATCCATGTTGAAGATAACCCGACTGGATACGGGAAACATCATTTTTGAGAAAAAAAGTTGCCGTGTGTCCGAGCTGATAGCTCATTCAGTCAATGACCTAACCACAAGGGCTAAAAGCGAAAGCAAGCAGATTCAGATAGATGGCGATGGTGAACAGCAGCTTATTTGTGACATGGAATGGACAGGCGAAGCGATTGGAAACGTTGTAAAAAATGCGCTGGATCACACACAAGCTGGCGGCATTGTCTATATTACATGGGATCGCACTCCTGCCGTGTTTCGTATTTTTATTTCTGATAATGGTAACGGTATAGCCCCGGAAGATATTCATCATATCTTCAAACGCTTTTATCGCAGCAAACATTCTCTTGATACACAAGGAATTGGACTGGGGCTTCCCCTCGCCAAGTCCATTATTGAGGGGCAAGGCGGTGTTATCTCCGTACAAAGCGAAGCTGGAAAAGGTACGCGGTTTACACTTTCTTTCCTTACGGAACTGTAAGGTCAAATTCATCTGCTTGTAAGCTGCTTTTGCTATCCTTTTGAGAAAGGAGGTACTGATGACTATGGAAATATTGAAAGTACAAGATTTATGTAAAACTTATGGAAAGGGTGAGGCGAAAGTCGAAGCGTTGAAGAAGGTTTCCTTCTCTCTGGATAAAGGCGAATTTGCTGCCGTTGTGGGTGAATCCGGTTCTGGCAAAAGCACATTACTGAACTGTATTGGAGCTTTGGATACCCCTACCTCCGGCCACATTTGGGTTGATGAACAAGACCTGTTTTCCATGAAAGAGGAACAGCGCACGATTTTCCGCCGTCGTAATATCGGCTTTATCTTCCAATCCTTTCAGTTGGTTTCCGAGCTGAATGTGGAGCAGAATATCATGTTTCCGCTTCTTTTGGACTATCGCAAACCAGACCCGGCAGCAGTAGAAGAAATTTTGGAACTCTTGGGCCTTACCGAGCGTCGGCATCACCTGCCGAGCCAACTATCCGGCGGACAGCAGCAGCGTGTTGCCATTGGTCGGGCGTTAATCACAAAGCCCAAACTGATTCTGGCGGATGAACCTACTGGCAATCTGGACAGCAAGAATAGTCAGGATGTTATTACCTTGCTTACACAGGCTTCCCGCCGCTATCAGCAAACAATCCTGATGATTACCCACAATAAGAATTTGACTGCATCCGTTGATCGGGTGTTTCGGGTATCAGATGGCGTTTTGACGGATTTGGGAGGAAAAACAAATGAAGCATTATCTTGACCTTGTTCCCATATCCGCAAAAATCCACAAGAAGCAAAGCAGAATGTCTATTTTTTGCATTGTGCTGGCTGTGTTTCTGGTTACAACTATTTTTGGAATGGCAGATATGTTCATCCGCAGCCAGATTTTGCAGGCACAGCAGGAGTCTGGGAATTGGCATATTGCCATTCGGAATATCAGTAATGAGAAAGCTGCAATTATCGCTTCACGGCCTGATATAGAAGTGTTTTCACCGTATGGCGTTCTCAATTATCGTGGAAATTTAGGCTATACTTTGGGTGGAAAAAATGTAGCGATATGCGGTTGTGATGAAAGATATATAACTGAAATCTGGACTGACCAACTTGAAGAAGGTGTTTTTCCACAGACAAGTAATGAAGCGTTGGTGACTGAAAATGCAAAGCAGATAATGGGTGTTGCGATTGGTGATCCCATTGCCGTAGAAACTCCTGATGGCGACAAACTGAATTTTACCATATCAGGATTTATGAATAATACCGCCTCGATAATGAGTGGCGACTCCTACGGCATCATTTTGAACACAGAGGATTACTGCACTATTTATCCGAATGTATCAGACGGGGAACCGAATGATTACGGCATTATGTTTTACGCTCAATTTGCAAACACAAGAAATATACAAGGGAAAATTGCTGATTTGAAAGAACAATGCAATTTATCGGATGAACAAATATCTTCCAACAATAATCTGCTTGGATTGCTTGGACAAAGCCGTGTTCCCTTTTTATTACAGGTTTATTTGGCCGCGGCAGTATTGTTTGTGCTGGTAATGTTAGCTGGTATTATGATGATTGCAAGCAGCTTTAACAGCAATGTAGCCCAGCGTACAGAATTTTTCGGCCTTATGCGCTGTATCGGTGCAACACCAAAACAGGTTATGCGCTTAGTACGGAAAGAGGCGCTTAGTTGGTGCCGTTTGGCGATCCCTGTGGGTATTTCCATCGGTGTAGTTGTCATTTGGGTCTTATGCGCGATTTTGCGTTTCCTAAGTCCGAAATTTTTCAAAGCGATGCCTACATTCGGATTTAGCGTACCAAGTATTCTTGCAGGAATCGTTGTGGGCTTGGTAACAGTTTTGTTCGCTGCCTATTCTCCGGCAAAGAAAGCAGCAAAAGTATCTCCGCTGGCAGCGGTGTCCGGTAATGCAAACGACTTGGAGCCTGCAAGAAATGCCGCTAATACACAACTGCTTAAGATTGATACAGCACTTGGAATTTATCACGCAAAAGCAAATCGGAAAAATCTGTTTTTGATGACAAGCTCATTTGCTCTCAGTATTATCCTTTTCCTTTCATTCTCTGTAACAGTTGAGTTCATGCAGCATACCTTAACACCGCTCCAACCTTGGACAGCAGATCTATCTATCATAAGTCCCGATAACTCCTGTGCTATTGACAAAACAGAACTCGATAGTCTAAAGGAAAATCCTGTTGTGGATTTAGCGTATGGAAGAAAATTTGCATACGAGGTTCCGTCTGTCACAAACGGTATTGAAAAAAAGATGGATTTAATCTCTTATGAGCAGTATCAATTTGATTGGGCAAGGGACTATTTATTAGAGGGTTCTCTGGAATCTGTGCAAACTGATTTAGGGACGGGCTTAATTGTTTATAATTCGCAGAACACAATACAAACAGGCGATACGGTATCCCTGAATATAGACGGACAAAGTGAAGAAATTCAAATTGTTGGAATATTGTCCAACTGTCCGTTTTACAGTGCCGCCGATGTTGGAACAATTATTTGTTCAGAGGATACATTTGAACAAATTACTGGCGAGTCGAAATATACGGTTATTGATGTGCAGTTAGTGAAAGGCGCAACAGACGAAGAGGTTTATGTGATCCGCCAAATGGTAGATTCATCATTTACTTTCGCTGATGAACGCATGGGTAACAGCAGTACCATGGGAACTTACTATTGTTTTTGGCTGTTCATCTATGGATTCCTCGTCCTAATTGCAATGATTACAATTTTTAACATAATCAATAGTATTTCCATGAGTGTGTCTGCACGGTTGAAACAGTATGGCGCTTTCCGCGCCATCGGCGTTAGCATGGGACAGCTAAGTAAAATGATCGTTGCAGAAGCCTTCACCTATACCATAATCGGCGGTGTAGTTGGTACGGTATTGGGACTGTTTTGTAATAAGCTATTGTTTGGAATGTTGATAAGTTATAGATGGGGGGATGCTTGGACTCCTCCATTACCAGAGGTAGCCGTTATTCTGTTGATTGTTGTAATCTCTATAATTTTGGCTGTGCAAGGGCCAATCAAGAGAATACGCAATATGTCTATTGTTGATACAATCAGCGCACAATAAATTCAAATCATATATAAGCAGGTGGGTTTTTAATTAAGCCCGCCTGCTGTTATTGAGCTTACAGTTGCTTCAGTGTACAAAGGATTACAATAAAAATGGACTGCCAACCTACAACTTCTACCGCTCTTCCAAAGAGCGGTATTTCATTTTTCTGAAATGTAATGATTACATGCTCCAGCTTCGAGCCAAGTTGGCCCGAAGGTTGATAAGCTGAATATGACACTGACATATTTGAATTCCAACCAAATATTCTTTTCCAGCTGGTAAAAATGATTAAAAAGGGAGTATGGCTGTTACGATTTGGCCATATAGAAGCCGTTTAGTTTCAAGCATTATCTGCGTGGTTTCCAAAGGCTGAGTATTTTTATACCTTTGCCTCTTGTTTTATGAAGTATTTCGTAACACTAAGGTATTAAAATTTAAACTAAGCTGGTATAACATATTTTCTAAATGGAAAAATATATCTTCATCCTGAGCATATTCCATGATATAATTATCCCAACAGACTATCGGAACGAGGGAAATGTATGGACGATTTAGCATTAAACTATCAAAGTGATTTTCATGCCATTCTGCAAATGATAGCAGATGCCCGCCGGAAAGCTGCCTATCAAGTGAATGCCACAATGATTGACCTTTATTGGGGAATTGGAGAATTTGTTTCCAATAAGGCCGTACTTAGCAGAGTTCCTAACTCTGGCTTGTCACAATAAGTTTCAAAGAACTGCTTCATGCGCCAGATATTCTGTGGGGAATAGCCTCTAATCCCTGGTTCCTGCGTCAGAATGTATTCAGAAAGTGCCTTTACGGTAGAACGTCCCCAGCCATCCTGGCTAAGAGAAAATACATGGTCAAATAATTTGCATATCATGTCAAAGACAAAATCGGATGCAGAGAGATTATTCTATTTGAAGCTGGCCTCTCGGGAAAAGTATAAAGCAAAAGAACTGGAACGGCAGATTGACAGCGGATATTATGAGCGTTTAATGCTATCAGACGGTAAAGCGCCTTCCGCCATATCCCATGCTGCGCCTGCGAACATAATCAGAGACATGTATATATTGAAGTTTTTAGATCTGCCCGAGCCTTATAGGGAATATGATTTGAAAAAGGCCATTTTGAAGAACATGAAAAAATTTTTACTGGAAATTGGCAGGGATTTTATTTTTATGGGAGAAGAATATCATCTTCAAGTAGGAAAGAACGACTATTATACGGATTTAATCTTTTTTCATAGGGAGCTACAATGCCTTGTTGCAATTGAGTTGAAAATTGATGATTTCAAACCGGAATACTTGGGAAAAATGCAGTTTTATCTTGAAGCGTTAGACCGGGATGTAAAGAAGCCCCACGAAAATCCCAGCGTTGGCATTATTCTTTGCAAGAGTAAGGACGAGGACGTTGTTGAATATGCCCTGAGCCGGAATATGAGTCCAACCATGATTTCCGAATATAGGACGAAACTAATCAGCAAGGAAATCTTACAAAAGAAACTTGAGGAATTAACGGAATTATTGGAAAAGAACCAGGCAATCTTACCTTCGAGGAGCAGCAACTAGTAAATCTATACCACCAGGCGGACGATCGGGGCAAACGAAGTATTTTTCGAACAGCCCAGGACGAAGCCCGGGAACTCGAATCATCAATTTCTGGGACTGGATCAATCGGCATCAGTAGTTAGTTGTAGCACAAACCACCTACAGAAGTGTGCTGCAGCATGAACTTGTAGCACAAATATGCTTGACGAGAATTCTAAGGAGTGCTATAGTAAAGGTGCAAAGTTGAGATCTTGCATTGTGCAAAACAGCAAAAAGAAAGCCCCGGGAGTGCGTTCCCGGGGTTTTCTCTGTAGATGTGCTGTTGCTACTCATCTCCATCCAGCCACTTGCATATGTAATGTGACATTACATTTGCTATGATGGAAAAAATAAAGCCTATGAGATCGTGCATTGTGCTCACCTCCTTCCTGCTGGAAAGAGTCAACAGCAAGGCCATTATAACATATCATACCGGGGAAGTATATCAAAACTTGACAAGAAATGCCATGAGACGAGGGGGAGATTGTGCTACAAGTAGACACGCAGCGGGCCGGATCAGAGTTTATCAGAATGAACTTGTGCTACAAAAAACAGGTCTGGACACCTTTTCTCTTAATCAGGGTGTCCAGGGTTCGAGCCCCTGGCGGTGCATCAGAAGTCCTGGGATTCGCGAATACATGCGGGTTGTGGGGCTTTTTTTTGTCTGTAAAAGAGGCTGTGCCGGCTGGACAACCTGATTCGTGAAAAAGGTGTCCAGGGCAGTGTGCGGCGCATTGTCTTTCCATAGGATCTAGGCTTTCCCCCGACTCTTCGTAGGGCACAAGGTGCTCCCTGATAAAGTCCAGGGTGTACTTCAGACATGAGGTCACGTACAGACAAGTACCATGAAAAAGATTATCATATACCTTGGCGGCACACATAGTACCAGACGGAGTTCTTATCCTGTTCTTGAATCTCTATATGGATGCCGGAGACCACAAATCCATGGAAAGAACAACCATCTCCTTCATAAGAGATGTCAACTTCTCCTCACGTTTTGGCAATTTCAGCGCCGGTAACTTCATCTTCCGCTCTTCTTTCACTCCCGGGCCTCTGGCAGGGCAGCTGCATCCAGAACTTTAGATCGAATCTGTGTTACAATTACCCTTAAAACGCCTTATACATAAGGTGCTATTTTATGGGTATTGTAGAAAGAGCAAAAGAAAAAGCCGCCGAAAAAGGCACTAATATGACGGCTATAGAAAATGAATGCGGTTTAGGACATGGTGCAATAAGGAGGTGGAATTCAAATTCATCTTCAATAGATAAAGTTGAAATAATAGCAAATTTTCTCTCTGTATCGATAGAAAACCTAATCACTGGAAAAGAACCAGGCAATCTTATCTTCGAGGAGCAGCAACGAGTAAATCTATACCGCCAGGCGGACGATCGGGGCAAACGAAGTATTTTTCGAACAGCCCAGGACGAAGCCCGGGAACTCGAATCATCAATTTCTGGGACTGGATCAACCGGCACCGATATTTAGTTGTGCTACAAACCACCTGTAGAAGTACGCTGCAGCATGAACTTGTAGCACAAATTTTTCTTTACAAACAGAAAAAAGGATGTTATATTACATGTAGGCAAGGATAAAAGGTAAGGCATTTAGACAGAGAAAACCCCGGGGGGCATCCCGGGGCTTTCTTTTTTCAAGGCTGGGCTGTGTTACTTATTGTCTCCATCCAACCATTTGCATATGTAGTAGGCAACTACACTTGCCAATATGGAGACTAAAAAGGATAAAAGATAACCAAGCATTTAGACACCCCCTTTCTACTGGGGTGACACAGCAAAGTTATTATAACATATTCATTCGGGGAAGCACATCAAAACTTGACAGGAAATGCCATGAGATGAGGGGGGGGAATAGTGCTACAAGTAAGTACGCAGCGGGCCGGATCGGGTTTTGAGTCTGAAAAGTCAGGGGAGAATGGTCTGGCGCAGGATTGGTCGCAGAGCCGCCACAGCTGAAATAAAAATGGAATAAAGGCGGAACAAGACAAAAAGGATAATGTGCTTTTAAGGCATGTTATCCTTTTTCATATCTGCATCTGCCTGTATGCTGTTTTGTGCATTTTTCTTTGACAGGTCGCATAACCGCATCATATCTTTTATCGTCTGCAGGATCAGCAGCTTTTCATCTTCAGTCCTGTCGCTTATCTGTGCAAGGATCTGCATAGAAACAGCGTCCCCTGGCTTTTTAGGAGCCTGAGACGGAGAAAAAAAATCCCCAAGACTGATATTGAATTGACAGCATAACTGCTCGATCACTTTTACGGTGGGATTTTTCTGGTTCCGTTCCAGTAAGCCAAGATAGGTCGTGGTGATGTTTGCCCGCAGTGCAAGTTTTTCCTGACTTAACCCGCTGTTTACCCGCAGCTCATGAATCCTGTCACCTATATTAAAATTAGTTTTCATATCCATAAATATAGTTTAGATTATTGACAATTTTTATTCAAACTGATATAGTTATTTGTGAAACAACAAACTATATTTACTATTTCAAGAGATAAATACATATTATCTTAATGCCAGAAAAAAGACGCGGAATCCGAAGGAGGAAAAACAGGATGGCATTTATGGACAAAATGAAAGATATGGCGGGAAAAGCCAAATCGACAATGGAGAGTGCGGCACAGGTTGCCAAGGAAAAGTATGAGCAGGTGAAGCAGGAGAACGCCGAAAAGAAGGCGCAGAAAGAAGCCTACATTGCAGAGATGGAAGGCAAAGCTGCGGAATATGGGAAGTCCCTCTGTAGTGTGGTGAAGGAGAAAGGAAGTACAACGCCGGAAAGTTTTATGTCTCAGGTTCCTGAAAAAGAGCTTTTGGCGTTCACAAAAGATTTTTATGAAAAGATGGTCTTGCCGGGTAGTAAGGCAAGTGTTTCCTGCATCATCATGCACCCGTATATCGACGAGAAAAAGGTGAAGGCAATCCAGAAAAAGATTCCAATATATGGTGGTGAGGAAACAATCATTCTTTACATGAACGAAGCGGAGGGGCAGCAGTTCCTTCTCACAAGAGACCATTTCTATTTCAAAGTGTGTCTTACAGAAGATAAGAAGTTCTATGCACAGGGAACGATTGACTGCAAGGATATTGACCGCATCAGAATTGAGAATGGAAACAGTGAGTGTATCTTAAAGGTCAATGAGGTAGATTTTGCCACAATCAAGATAAGGGATTCTTACAAGCAAGATTTCATCACCTTAAATGAGTATTTCAAAAATATCGTGGAGCAGGATTTTGAAATTGCCCCCGAAGAAATCGACAGGCTGATTCATGAAAAGATTGGAGACAAAATCTATCAGCATATTAAGAAGTACATGACTTACGAGGATGAGCTTGTAATGTATTATGCGGGCGGTCTTGATTCACTGGCGGCTATGGATTATATCGCATGTACCACAAAGCAGATCATCATTGTCAACAGAGAAATGCTGGGAGCTACTTCCAATGTCAAGCAGTTCTATTATGAGGATATTACTTCTATGGCAACAGAGCAAAATTCCAAGTCGGATGATTTGCTTGTTGCAGTGATTGATTCGGCGTTGACTGCCGCCCTGAAGATATGTGATCTGATCATTATGGTGGCGGGTACAAAGGAAAAAATCAGTACCCTTTATACCATTGAAGCGGAAAGAGTCATTGCCATCTACCATGAATACCGCAAAGAGCTGAAAAAGGGCAATCAGGCTACACAGACAATCATTCAGCAGAAAGAGCCGGATGTGCTTGAACAGTTGGAAAAACTTAGTAAGCTAAAAGACAGCGGCATAATTTCGGAGGAAGAATTTAACCAAAAGAAAGCGGTACTGCTTGAAAAACTATAAGATGCAGATATGTTTTCAGGCATTGCGGATAAGATTTCGAGAATAAGGTTTTGATTTAGAAGGGAGATTTTATATGAACTGGATTTGTAAAAACTGCGGTAAGACCATGACAACAAACGCCCCGACTGCAAAACCGACAGGCGGAAACTGTCAGAAAGATAAAAATGGTAAGATGAAGCCTCATAACTGGGTAAAAAAATAGGGGAGTTCAAATATATATCATTATTATGAAGGTGGCCTTCAAAGAATATCATTTTGTGTATTATAAGCAGAGTGCTGACACAGGAGTTTTCACGATGGCAAAAGGGACAGGTTGATACAATCTGTCCTTTTTCTTTGCACAAATTTAAGGAGGGAACAGAGTATACGAGACGCTTTCATGATGTAACGGCAGGGGAGAAGGTTTATGGAGACAGTCCTGTAATTTGAACCTTGACAAAACGCTCATCCTGTGATAGCATATCACCAGTTGAAAAGGTCCTTTTCAGAGTCTTTTCAAAGCAATTACTTGGACCACTCCCCTGGGAGTCGAGGCCATACGGACAGCCGGGTCCACTGCCGATTGGCAGCCTTGCGTTGCCTTATTGATTGAGTTAAAAGCTCAAATTTTATAAGTTGGTTACTTCATAACCGAAATGTGCCTTGCGCACAGACTTGTGAAACGGTCAATAAGAGTGGTAAAAGTAGTATTGCTATATAGACTCTGATCTCTCCGTATTATCTAAGCAGCTTCCTCTCTCCATTTTTTCTTTTTCCGAATTGTCTTTTTGACAACGGAGATCATGCAGAAAATGGGAGCCGCGAAGTATAATGGATAAAAACCGCAAGTCGTGCAGACAGCACAGCTTGCGGTTTTGTTTTGCCAACCATCAGAAGGGAGGAACCACAAAGAAATTGAAAATTTCTTGTACCCATCCGAACCGATCCGACCAGAACCGCGCGCCCATCTACGAGGCGCTGGAGTCCTTCCGGCAAATGCGGGTCGTTCCCTTTGACGTGCCGGGCCACAAGCGGGGCCGGGGCAATCCGGAGCTGACCGCATTTCTGGGGCAGCAGTGTATCGGCGTAGACGTGAACAGCATGAAGCCTTTGGACAACCTCTGCCATCCGGTATCGGTCATCCTGGAGGCGGAAAAGCTGGCGGCTGAGGCCTTTGGCGCAGCCCATGCGTTTTTGATGGTCGGCGGTACCACAAGTTCCGTGCAGAGCATGATCTTGGCTTCCTGCAAGCGGGGGGATGAGATCATTCTGCCCCGCAACGTCCATAAGAGCGTGATCAATGCCCTGGTCCTGTGCGGCGCGGTGCCGGTGTACGTCAATCCGGATGTAGACCAGCGTTTGGGCATTTCCCTGGGGATGCGCCGGGAGCAGGTGGCGAAGGCCATCGCCGAACACCCTAACGCGGTGGCGGTGCTGGTAAACAACCCCACCTACTATGGCGTTTGCAGCGATTTGCGGGCCATTGTCAAAATGGCCCACGCCGCCGGGATGCGGTGCCTCGCGGACGAGGCCCATGGCACCCACTTCTATTTTGGCGGCGGCCTGCCGGTATCGGCTATGGCGGCGGGGGCGGACATGGCCTCCGTATCCATGCACAAGAGCGGCGGCAGTTTGACCCAGTCCAGTCTGCTGCTGGTGGGGCCCAATGTCCACGCGGGATATGTGCGGCAGATCATCAATCTGACCCAGACCACCTCCGGCAGCTATCTGTTGATGTCCAGCCTGGACATCAGCCGTCGGAATCTGGCCCTGCGAGGCCGGACGGTGTTCCATCAGGTGGCCGATATGGCGGAGTACGCCCGCCAGGAGATCAACGCCGTGGGCGGATACTACGCCTTTGGCCGGGAACTGATGAATGGGGACTCAGTCTTTGATTTCGATACCACCAAGCTCAGCGTCCATACCTTGGACATCGGTCTGGCTGGCATCGAGGTGTACGACATTCTGCGGGATGAATATGACATTCAGATTGAGTTCGGCGACATCGGCAATATCTTGGCTTACCTCTCCATGGGGGACCGCACCCAGGAGGTAGAGCGACTGGTCAGCGCTCTGGCGGAGATCCGGAGGCGCTACCAGCGGGATCCAACAGGCCTTCTGAATCAGGAATATGTGGAACCGGAAGTGGTAGCCAGCCCCCAGGAAGCGTTTTACGCGGAGAAGCACAGCCTCCCCCTGGAGGAAACTCGGGGGCGGGTATGCAGCGAGTTTGTCATGTGCTATCCCCCCGGTATTCCCCTGCTGGCCCCAGGGGAGCGTATCACGGCGGAAATTCTGGAGCATATCCGGTACGCCAAGGAAAAAGGATGCAGCATGACCGGCCCGGAGGACCCGGATCTGGAACGGCTGAACGTGCTGGCATGAAGGGAGACGGATTATGGAAATGTGGTTCAGCGAATTTCATACCCCGGATGTGAAGCACAGTATCCGGGTCAACCGGCACCTGTACTCCAAGCAGAGCGACTACCAACGCATTGACATCTTCGAGACACCGGAGTTTGGCCGGGTGCTGACTTTGAACGGTAACGTAATGCTGACGGAGCGGGATGAATTTATTTATGATGAGATGATGACCCATGTGCCCATGGCGGTACACTCCGGCATCCGGGATATCCTGGTCATCGGCGCGGGGGACGGCGGCGTGGTGCGGGAGCTGACCCGGTATGACCGGGTGGAGCATATCGACCTGGTGGAGATGGATCCCCTTGTGGTGGAGGCTTGCCGGACCTATCTGCCCAGCAACGCCTGCCGGATGGACGACCGGCGGGTCCATATCCACTTTGAGAACGCGCTGAAGTTCATCCGCCGGCAGGAAAGTGCATACGACCTCATCATTGTGGACTCTACCGACCCCTTCGGACCCTCGGAGGGACTGTTTACCCGGGAGTTCTACGGTAGCTGCCACAACGCCCTGCGGGAGGACGGTATCATGGTCAACCAGCAGGGGAGCCCTTTTTACGCTGAGGACGCCGGGGCCATGCAACGCAGCCATAAGCGGATCGTCAGCACCTTTCCCATCAGTCGGGTATATCAGGCCCATATCCCCACCTACGCGGCGGGTTACTGGCTGT
>Ga0224741_10115_pt1 | contig 13595 bp, 12 predicted proteins | sample LIM_E_Water_Pos_FD_161629 | JGI IMG/M metagenome (GOLD analysis project Ga0224741, IMG submission 161629) | Enriched cells from gastrointestinal tract of the lab mouse from Pacific Northwest National Laboratory (PNNL), Richland, Washington... | ecosystem: Host-associated > Mammals > Digestive... | reverse complement strand
GTGCGACATGAAAATATTCTGACTCCCGGCTGGACCAGAAAATATCCTCGTGTACCATGACATTTTCGGTGGAACACGTCTTCAGCACATTAAAAAAAGCTGAAACTCTTCTGAGAGAAAATCCTCCGTTTCCCACATACCACATACATCTTTTCAAGTCATGAATATAATACATTCCCGGCAACCACGGAGCGCCAATAAAATCATATCCATAACTACAAAAGTGCCGTAAAGAATCCGAAAATACAAATGCATCAAGCTGATAAACCAATATATACTCATACTGCAAAAAACGTCTGTAGAAATCCTTAAGAAGCATCATGCGGTTATAAGCTTCCACACTCTCCATCCACTCATTAGGTACCACCTCAAACAATAGCCCGGAAACTGGCGGATACTTTTCTTTCTCCATATTTTCCGGCACTATAAGTACAATCGGATAATTTCCAAGAACATTCAGGCATCTATGGAAAGAAATACTTTCCATTTCTGTCAGTTCATAGTGATAATATGGAATTACAACTGCCACCTCTTTTTTCATTGATTATGTACTCTCCAAAATAGTTTAATTATAATCTTCTCTTCTGATTTTTTTCACAGTACCACCGTTATAGGCCGATCCAAACGTATGTCTGATACCGTTCTTTTCCAGAAAATTTACATAGTCCTCTCCCATTTTCTTATAGTTTTGAACAAATTTATTATCATACTTACAAACAGCTAACAGCTTGTCCGGTGTATTCATGTCTTCCAGGGCATTATAAAAAATAAAAGGCAAAGCCATCGCATCCACCAATTCTTTTCCCCTTATATCATGAACAATCCAAACAGCCGGAATCCCATTTGAAAAAGCCATCATATTGCCATGGAATCTTCCACCTGCGGAAAATGTCACATTATTCCCTGTCAGATAATGACTCCAATCATCACGATTATAAAAAATATGTCCAGATTCCCGTATATAATTTTCAAGTTCTTCTGCTGTAAATTTTGCCCCTGGATACCTGTCATCCAGCAGCCTTTGTTCAACAGTCCTTCCCTCTGTCAAAGTCAGCGGTAAATCACTCATAGCCTGTAGCACAATAGGTGCCTTTGCCGATAATGCCATCTCTATCAATTTATGTTCCTTATCCAAACCGGGCCTTGTATTATAACAGATTTTCTCAGCAGATGGTTCTTTTAATGTAATCGTTCCCGTTTTTCTATAAGGTTCATAGAAAGATGGGCATCCGACAATCTGCCAGTTATGAATTGACAATCTATCCAGAATCTCTCCAGTAATGCCCCCCCGTACACCAATGCATGCACAATGTTCACTCATTATCTTCAACGCGGTAGTGGTTTCTGATGATAGCCCCTTAATAAAGTCCTCTATTGTCTGGTCCAATTCCATCTGTATTCCAAGTCCAAGTACCGCTAACTTAACATTTGTAGTTTTCAAACGAGGAAAAATTTGTCCCAATACTTTTCCATCATGATTTATCCAATTAGAGGCCGGAAGCACACACACCGCATCCTCTAAGTTGTCTACATCTATATCATTGCAAACCACTTCTTTTTCAAAATCCAGCTGCTGGTACATGGCGTCTACAAAACAAACATTTCCAGTATTCGCGCCGCAGCGCTGTATCATTTCTCTACAATCAGATAATTGCCCTTTTCGTTTCTTTAATGGGGCAATTGTATTAGCCAATATCGTTCTCATATTGTCTCCGGCTCCCACTCTATATATTGCAAACAATCCAACACTTCTCTTGCCCAGTCGGACAAGGAAAGGATTGATATTTTCTTACTCATTCCCTCCAACTGCCGTTTTATTTCATCCTCATATTTTGATGTGGCAATCAACACACTGCCACAATAATCTACTAATGTATCTGGTGATTTGATTAAGATACCATGATATCTTTCTCCCCACCGGGCCGGGTTATTGTCAACAAAGGAATCCACCTCTATGCTGGACGACTCCAAAACCTGAAAACATCGCTTCCCCCATTTTCCAATGCCAAATATTGTCAGATTACCGCCCTCATTACCCATAAACCGCTCTATTCCCTGAATTAGCAATCCTTCTTCTCTCTCGCTTAATTGTTCAAACTTTCGGATAGCATAAGTTTCTTCTATTTTGTGCAGCCATTTATCTGGTTCGCCACATCGACCAATATATCGCAGCGAAATTGACTTTGCCTCTTCAATACATTCCTCTTGCCTCTTTGCACTCAATCCGCCTTTTCGGAAATACGCCAGGACCTCATCCACATGGACGAACCTGGCCTTTTCACTATACATTCTTAACATCAGCTCATAATCCGCCGCTATGGCGTATCGTACATCAAATAAACCATGCTTCAGGTACGCTTCTTTTCTCACAAATACAGCAGGATGGGGAACAGCCATTCTATACCAGAGTTCTTCAATATTATAGCAAGCATATAAACTATCTTCCCCTGATTTGTCAAACCATAACGCGTTTCCATACAGAATATCTGCGTCCTGAGTGTCATAATATGCGACAACTTTAGAAATTGTCCCGTCCGCATAATAATCATCGCCATGGATTATCCCTATGATTTCTCCAGAAGCCAGCATTATCCCTTTATTCAAAGCATCATACAGTCCATTATCCTTTTCATGGACTATAATATCTACATCGTCTTTATACTTCCGTATAATTTCATATGTACCATCTGTGGACATTCCATCAAGCAGTATATATTCCACATTTTCTGTCTTTTGCCTGATTACACTTTTGATTGTCTGTTCTATGGTATCTGCTGCATTATATACAACGGTTATAATACTTACTTTTATACTTTTTCCCACCCTTACTCACCCATCTCATTTATAACATCCTGATAATATTCCATGTACTCTTCTGCTACTCTTTCAAGTGAAAAATATCTGGCATAGTCAGTTATATATTGTCTGTCCCATTCTCTTCCATACCACTCTACAACTGCTTCTGCCAGACATTGATCCGATCGCTCTGCAGCCGTACAAACTACTTTTTCATCCTGTAACTCCTGCATACATTCGGAATCAGAAAACATGATGACCGGCAGTCCGTAGGAGATTGCCTCCAAGGCAGCAATACTGAGCCCCTCAGCATAACTAGGCATCACCAGACCGTCCGCCACAGAGTAATACTTTTTCATGTCATCAGAGCTGACCGCACCTACATATATCAGTTTATCCTGTAAATCGGCGGCATTAATACAATCCTGTAATGTTCCATTCATACAATCACGACCACAAAATAAAATTTTTAATTTATCCTGTATTGCCAATGGCAGCACTTGAAACATTTTTACCAATTGGCATTGGTTTTTCCTGTCCAGGATCGTTCCTACACACAGTAATACCTTTTTCCCGCTCAATCCATATCTGTTCCTGAAATCACTTTGTACTATATCTGGAACAAAATCCGTCCCATTCGTTATCACTTGTATCTTGTCAAAAGGTATAGATGGAAAATCCCAGAGAATCTTATTCTTCATTCCACTACTCACTGCAATAATATTCAAACCAGGCATAGAATAAAGTCTTTCCTGTAATTCCAGGGAATCATCATATTGACTAAACTGTTTGTCTCTTGTTATGAAAAGATGCTCTGTGTAAACATATGGTATGTTTTTCTCTGTGCAGATAGCAATACACCGCAATGCCAACTCGCCGATTCCATGGATATTCACAATATCCGGTTTTATCTTTTCCAACGCACTTCGAAAGGCATTCGTCCTTGTCCTTAAACGTTTTTCTGTACGGGCCAATCCTTCCCCTTCTACAGCAGGCTCTGTATCCGTTCCCACAATATGTATATGCCCTAATTTCATTTCCGGCATTCTGCATTTTCCCACAAAAAGGTAGGATTCTGTCCGCCTTCCTATATATTCACAGATATTCTTGATGACTGTTCCGGCACCTGTATAATCGTCAGCAAATTGCTCCAGCCTACCGTCATATATAGTCCATGCCATAGACAATACTTTCATCTGTCACTTCCTTTGACTTTCTAAAGAATTTCACAAGCAAACATTCTTATCTATACCAGTTATCCATCCTATCTTCCTGTGATATTTCAACTATATTTTCTAATCAACTGATATAATATATTTGCTTTCCGCTTCGCTAAATCCAAATCCCTATAGTTTGTTTTCATCTGCATTATCTGTTTTTGCACTCTTTCTGCCACGGGGCACAACCCCTCTTCATATTTTGCACTTTCATATATATGTGGAAGTCTCCCAGCAAACATTCTTTCCGCAATCACTGGCTCCAGATATGGCACACTCCACGCACCATAATAACCGTCCCCTCCCATTTCCACATACTCTTTCCTGAAATCCTGCCACGATACTCCTATTTTATCTTTACCCAGGTATCGGACTCCAAGGGAATAATAAGAATTCACATAGTCTGTTGGAGTTTCCTGGGGAATTAAGAAATCGCATTCTTTTATAACATCCATAAAAATTCTGGCAGAGTCTTGTCGCATTTTTACCAGTTCGTCCACCCGCTCCAACTGTGCAAAAGCTACCGCGGCAGTAAATTCAGGCATACGATAGTTCCACCCCAGAACATCATGGCGCTTATACTCCGGGTTCTGAAAAACTTCCTGATTTAAACGCACTCTTCCGTCTTCTGCACGAAGATTCTTGAAGCCATGTCCGCCCAGTTTTCTGCATTTTTCCGCATATTCCTCACTGTCAGTCAATATCATACCTCCTTCACCACAGGAAATATGCTTGGTGTTTTCAAAGCTGAAGCTAGAAATGTCCCCTATAGTCCCCAGTATTCTTCCCTTATAAAAACTAAGTATCGCCTGCGCATCATCCTCAATAACGGGAATATGGTACTTTCCTGCAATCTCCAGTATTTTGTCATAATCAGGCGACAGACCATACAGGGCCACAGCTATAATTGCTTTTGTCCGAGGGGTAATCAACGCCTCCAATTTATCTGGATCAAGATTAAATGTCTTCTCATCAATATCACAGTAAACAGGTATGGCATTTGCATGAAATGTTGCTGTTGAGTCCATTATAACCGTCAATGCCGGGGAAATCACCTCATCTCCAGGTCCTACCCCTACCGCTTCCAGAGCAGCATGTAAAGTAGAAGTTCCTGAGTTAAATGCAACACCATATTTCGTGCCAATGCGTTTTGAAAATGCTCTCTCAAGTCCTATCGTCCAACTCCCCCCCGTTGCAGACCATGATTCCCCTTCTAAAACCTTTTTCAGGTATTTCAATTCATTTCCCAGATACTTTGACGGATTTTTAATTATATCTTCCATATTTTTTCTACCTTTCCTCTAAACGCCTCATCTATTTCAGTATCAGCTTCGTCCTCATTCTCTGATTCTCAAGAAATTCCTGCTGTCTCCCTATATTAATTTCAGGAATCTCCGGATGTTCTTTGAAATACTCAATGATTTCCTTCAAAGGCACACCATTGTTCCCACAGTTAAAATGCTGGAAAACCCTGGTAAAAAACTCAAAGTCTTCTGGATAGTCCAGAGTAAGACGATATTTGTCACTAAAATAGTCCACTTCCACCTCTTCCAGGTACCCTGTCCTGAATAACCCTGAATCTTTAAAATATGTCCACATCATCTCCGTATCGTCTGTGTTCTTTATCGTGCATACCTTTGCCAGTGCTTTACCTGTAAACGCATATGTAAACGCACCACATATTAATCCTGGTGGTGCCTCAATAAAATCGTATTTTCCTTCCATTATCTGTTCAGCTCCTTTGTCCAACAGATACGGATCACAGAACAGATCATCTCCGTCAAACGTCACAATATAATCCACACCATAGTGCTTTGCGGCGCCATTCCACCGTTCCAGCTTATCCTCCAGACTTCCGCGAAAAACTTCAACACCACACGCCCGCGCCAGTTGCTCTACCTGGTCGTCTACTCCCCTTTGCGTCGTGCACACTATTATCCCATCAAACGCTGTAGTTTGTTGTGCACGATAAATAATATGTTCCAATACCGGTTTCCCCAGTATCTTTTTCATTGTTTTATTCGGAAGCCTACTTGAATCCATTCTGACCGTTATAAAAATTGCTTTTTTCATCTCACTTTACCCTCTGTTGCATTAGCATTTATTTCTCTACAAACACAAAATACCAAGGCATCATCATTCCTCCTGATATCTGCATGCGTTTACCCTGCACCGTTTTTATTGTATAAGTTCCTCTTCCCATTTTGTTTATCCTGGGCAAGTCAATATCCATCTCAAACTCCATATAATCAAATTTTGAATATCCCATCTTGTGAAAAAAATCTTTCATTATAGGAAGAGAATAAATATTGTAAAATACTTCTGAGTACCCATCCTGCTTATCTTTAGTGTAATCAAATAACTTGATATTATAATCAATCAGACCCTCAAATCCAAGCATGGAAAACGCAATCCATCTCGGTTCCAATTCGCAGATGCATCGTACAATATCCCTGTAATCAGGCAATATATTAAATGTTTGCAATGATATAACACCGTCAATTTTCCCAAAAACATTTCTGTCCATCTGGAAAAAATCTCCTTCAATCAGTTCACAATTGTATATCTTTCGTTCATTCAAAATTTTATTGCCGATTTTAATTAAGTCCTTATTTATATCAACTCCATATCCCCATAATATTCTTTTATCACAGTCAAGCATATATCCTAACACAGCTCCTGCACCGCATCCCACATCCAGAATTCTACAACTTTCCCCCCCAATATCCTTTTGCTGTAAAAACTCTGCAAATTTTATTGTACTCCGATAAGGAGTCCTATATTGTTCCATATGAAACTTCATGTTCTGTTCGTCTAATACAAGCCATTCATCCAATCCCTGTTGCATACCATTATCTCCCATATATATCCTGTCCTCTGTCAAATAATCGTTCTTCCTCCGTCAAGCACAACAGTCGCTCCTGTCATATAACTACTTGCCTCAGAAATCATATATAATATTGTACACACATATTCCTCTGGTCTGGACATTCTCCTCATAGGAATTAGTTGGGACAATTTGTTCACAAATTCTGTATCTTGGCCATTATATAAACTTGCAGGACATAAGGTGTTGACACGGATACCCTTATCTCCCCAATATGCTGCAAGGTATTTAGTCAACCCTATCAATCCATGCTTTACCACAGAATAAGACACAGGCTTAATAATCTGCTCTTCCTCCGGAGTTCTGTCTTTTCTATAAACTCGCTGATCCGGTGCTATAATTCCATAATCAGATCCTATATTTAAGATAACCCCCCTTTTTTGCTTTTCCATTGCTTCTCCAAAAACCTGTGCACAGAGTAATGCTCCTGTAAGGCCCACTGCAATATCAGCATTCCAAATATCAGCCGGAAATTCTGTAAATCTTGTAGCTCCCAAATTCTTTGCTCCACCTTCAACTTTGGGATTGTTTGCTGCATTATTTATCAGCACATCGATATGTCCATATTTCTCTAACAGCACCTTGCCAATTAACTTCAAGCTTGCTTTATTGGTAATATCCACTTCAAAGGTTTCGATTTCGGCTTGCGGATATTCCCGCGTGAGCTTTTCCTTCGCAGCTATCAATGCCGATGATGAGACATCCAAAAGTACAGGAATGCCTTTCCCCTCCAAAACAGCCTCCGCATGCCTTCTTCCAAGCAAACCGGCACCTCCTGTAATGACACACACATCTCCGTTTAAAAATAACTTTTCTAAATATCCCATGTCGCTTTTCCTGCCTTTATCCTCATTTTCCTCTAAGTTTCCTTCTGACGTCCATTTCCTTTTCAGTGATAGCTTTCTTTCCATCACCCAGCATTAGCAATATATCTTTTACACGCCCATGCATCAAAGCCATTGCACCAACTGTCAGACTTGCTGCCTGGTCAGTTCCCCACATATCGTGATCCAGTGTAACATGCCGTTCTATCACTTTTGCCCCTAATGAAACAGCTACCACCGTAGGCTCCAAGTCATATTCGTGCCCACTATATCCCACAATACAATGGTATCTTTCCTTCAATGTTGTAATCATCCTTAAATTCAGTTCAGATGCTGGCGTTGGGTATGCCGAATTTGTATGAAGCAAAATATAATTCCCACCAGAATATTTTTCCAGAAATTCGACGGTTCTGTCTATCTCCTCCAGAGTACTCATTCCGGTTGAAACTAATAATGGTTTTCTGCTTTCGCACGCCAGCTTCATTACTTCCCTGTTTGCATTACTGGCAGACGCAATTTTGATAAATGGCAAATCATAATTTAACAGAAATTCCATACTTGGAACATCCCATGGTGAAGCGGTCCAGGCAATCGGTTTTTCCTTACAATAGTTGTTTATATAGTCATATTCTGCTTTCCCAAACTCTACCTTTTTCTTATATTCAAGATATGAGATTCTTCCCCAAGGTGTATCACGCATCACATTCTTCTGTGCATCCGGAACCGCTATTTCAGGCTCACGCTTCTGAAACTTCACACAGTCCCAACCACATGCATTCGCCGCATCTATCAGTTTCTTTGCAATTTGTAAATCACCATTATGATTAATTCCTATTTCTGCTATAATATAAGGAAAAGAAGTCTCGTCTACAACATGATCTCCCAATAAAATCTTATTTCTTGCCATTTACCATTTCCTCGCACTGTCCTATGGCTTTTTCGATGCCAACTTTGTATTCTGTTTATACAATATATCTGCAACCTCTCGGATTACTCCATAACCGCCATTGGTCTCCGTTACATAATCTGCAATATCTTTCACTATATTGTAAGCATCATGGGGAACAATCTTAATCCCTGCAATGCACATTGCCTCATAGTCATTGATGTCATTCCCTATATAAGCTATATTTTGCAATGGAATCCTGTTTTCATTACAATATTCCTTCAGGCATTTCGCCTTATCGGAAACACTTTGTATACACTTTACCTTCAATTTTTCCGCTCTTTTTTTAACCACACAATTATTTTCTGTGGACATGATAATCAGGTCAATTCCCACAGAACGTAGTATATGAATTGCCTGTCCATCCGCACGACTCACAGTGACATATTCCTTACCTTCTTCATCCATCAAAACACGATTATCGGTCATAACTCCGTCAAAATCGCTTACCACCAGCCTGACACAATTCCAGTTTTCTTTTTGCATAACATTTTTCATCCTCTTTACATCCATATGTTAATCCTTATTAAATAATGAATCAAAATTCACACGCTCGAATATTTCTAACCTGCCTCCTCGAGTAGCATTATATATTTTGATTCCGTGCGATTCGGCATACAGTCTTGCCACCCGATATCCAAAGAGGTGTTGATCAATATATGTTATAGAAGATACTCCGTGACGATCTAAATTCGCATCATAAAACCTTTTTTCTTCTTCTTCCATAATATCCATATGATTTATCACATCTGTCTGCGTAACAGTATTATCTTCATGTACTTCCACCGAATAACTACAATCCACCCCAAGTAGATATATTTCCTGAATTCCCATATATATTGCTAACTGCAGCATTCCATAGGTTATCGTTCCCGAAGTATATACACATTCTGCGCAATCCTCCGAAAACTTCGGCAGACCATTGTTCGCGATCTCATGCATAGTACGCATGTAATAAAGCTTCTCCATATCAGCGTCGTCTCTATATTGAATCGCATCATTAAACAATGAGGTAAACGTTGCCTCACATCCTTCCATCAGCCGAAACATACTCTTCTTTTCAGACATCATCTCTTTACAGAAAACAGGATCCCAGGCACAGTAATAGGTAGGTCTCCAGGCAGTATGTGCATATAATGCATAAATCGAATTTGAACCAAAAGAAATTTCCTGTTTTAATTTCTCCAAATCCTGAAGACTGAGGCTGGGACCATTACCGATAATAAAACATCTCTTACCCTTATGCACACCATAAAACCTCTTGAGCCTCTTAGTATATTTTCTCCAATCAATCCAATCCGCATATAATTCATATATTACTTCCGGATTATCATAAGAAATTATCCGTTCTGGTCGGATGCCGGCGTTTCTCAATTCCTCTTCTATTTCATCTTTATAATTACAGGTAGAAACCACATAATATCCATCCACATCTAATTTATCATAAGTGTATACCGGCTTCCCATTCAGCTTTTGTATTGATTTTCTTTTATCCGCATATCCCTCCCATGCAATCTTATGCTTGTCAAAAAACTGCCCCAGAAATTCACCATATTTTCCCGCCCCGGCAATATAGAGTTTGTTTCCTCTTAACGATTGAACCGCTCCAATCAATTCATCTGTTTTATGATAATTTCTCACAGTGTCACCCTCTCACCACCTGGAAGAATCCTTAAATAATTAAATATTGCATCTGCAATGATAAAGTCTTCTTCCTCGTCAATGTCTATCGCCTCTATTTCTGATACCTCCACCATATACTGTCTTTTTCCTATTCGTCTATTATAATCCGTCATTACACTTCTCTCAAAAATATAAAATCCACTGGTCTCTTCATAAACAGCTTCCAGATCTTGTGTACGCGGTATATCTTCCAGACTGTAATTATAAGGTCGGCCATCCTTCCACAGAAAATCCTGAAGCCTTTTTACTGCAAATGCAGAATCATATCCCTGCTCAAGAACAGCATGCAATCCTTTTTCAATAGACTCCTTCTTTACAAAGGGTGCTGTTGTATGTGTCATTACATAAATATCCGCGTACACTTCTTCTCCAAAGCTTTTCAAAACTTCATTCATCTTTGTAGTGTCCAGGTCCAATTGCGGACTCCTTTGCAGGAATTTTACTTCCTTCGGTATATAATCTTTGATTTTTGGATTACTGCAATACACATATACCTCATCAATATTTTGAACTGCCAGTAATGTATTTAAAATATAGCAGCATAATGGTTGTCCATTCTTAAAACTCCTAATATTTTTTTGCGGTAACCGGACACTGTTCAATTTAATTGGTACTACTGCTATTACTTTCATAATCCCTCCGTTAAAAATCTGGGTGAATTCAGAAACTCAATATCTATAATTTTTTGAAAATCTCCAATCAACTTTCTCATTCCATCATTCAGATTCTTCATCCTATTTCTATTCAATGAAAACTTCATATCCTCCGTATAGTAATTTTCATCCATGTCATAAGAAAAGCCATCCAGTCCCACTATATATACTTTATCTACACTAAAAGAAGTCAATAACTTCAAAAACATCATGCCTGAATTATCTTCAACGTCTTCCTGATCATTAAGCAGATTTTCATAGGGTACTTTATATAACGCCTCTGGGCATTTTATATTAGTAGTTATAATCAGTTTTCCGTATAGATCGGTCGGCATCCTTTCAAAGCGCCGCTTATTACTTACAAATATATAATCTATCTGATCTCTCAACCATTCATGAATACAATTTATAGAAACTACAATAACTTTTTCCATCGAAATCAGTTGTAAAAGGCGCTCCTGATGTTCCAGAACACTCTTTCCGGGCCCTATCATTAATATATCTTTTTCATTAAATATTCCTCCTAAGACGGCCATTGCATCACTTTTTTCCTTTTGTTCAGACAAATATGATAAATACACCTGTTCTATATATTTTTCACTATAATGCTCCTTATGCATACTATCAATTTTGGAAATAATACTTTCTATGTCATCAGACAGCAGTGAGTTCTTTTCAGAAAGATAAGACGCATAATTCGGATGGCAATTATATACTGCTGATATGTAATATGCCAGTGAATACCCCCAATACTTTTCATTGTATATACCATTAAGGGTATCATCCATAACACGCAACAATGGCTTTATATTATATGTTCCAAAATAATAATCATTTAAATACTCAACAAACAATTCTGTATTAAGGTTTCCCGCTCCTCTTCCCATACCGAAGATGCTTGAATCAATAATAATTTGACGATTTGTCTGCAGTTGCGTCACTAACTGTGCATTTGAATATGCCAGTTGGAGATTATTATGCGAATGAAATCCCAGAATGATATCATCCTCCAGGTTATGGTCCACCACATATAACATACGTTGCAGATCATTCTCTTTTAAGCTGCCAAAGCTATCTACTATGTAGAATGCGTATGGATGAATACGGTTGACTGAATGTATCAATTCCACCAATTCCTCATCCGCATAATTCATTGTCAGCATGGGCTGCATAAATAAGTGATAACCCTTTTTCTTAATCTGATAACAGACATCCTCTATTTTATCAGAATCGTGTTTATGAAACGCCAGACGAATACCAAACAGACTGTCTGCTGACCTCTCTGCCAGAGCAGAAATATCATACTTTCCAAAATCTACCATTGCCACCAAATTTTTGATCCTATGAATATCACGGATAGTATCTGTTATCTGCTGCTCTTCTTTAAATAATGTCGTGTCATAAGCTGTTTCACTCGCACTATTTGTCAAATAACCGCATTCAATGTAATCAATGTTCGCCGCCATCAAACCATCTATTATATACTGTATCTTGTCTCTTCCAAAATTCCATGAATTGACATAACCTCCATCCCTTAAGGTACAGTCCAACACCTGGATTCTTTTCATATGGCATTTTATTTTCCTTTCTGTTTATCGCTTAAAGCCCATCCTGACATTTTGGCAAGCCCGTTCTGCAAATCTATTTTGGGTGTCCAGCCTAAATTTTTTTTAATCAATTCATAACTGCAATAAACACCAAATTGATCCCCTGGCGTACTTCCCTTATACTCAACTGACACTTCAAAGGGCATTACTTTCTGAATAAGTCTAATTAACTCTTCTACAGTTGTTTTCCTATTTGTTGCGATGGAATATACATTGAATCTTTCTTTCTCTTTTCCATCAGTCGCCATAATACAGGCTCTCACTACATCATCAATATATACAAAGTCACGGAATCGCTTTTCGCTCCCCATCACGTGAATATGTTTATTTTTTATCGCCTGAGACATAAATATACTGACCATCCCCTGGCGCAGATTTTCCATATTCTGTCCTGGTCCATAAATATTACAGAATCTAAGTGCTGTACATTTTATTCCAAATTGTTCGGCATAAATTCTCATATAATTTTCACTTGCCATTTTCCCTATACCATAAAAAGTGTTCGGCTTTATAATAGCTGTTTCTTCTATAATAGGGCATTGATTTTCATCACCATATACTGCCATCGAACTTGCATAAATAAAACTCTGACACTTATGTTCTGCAGCATAATCCAGTAACAGCAGTGTAGATTTGATATTAGAATTCATGTCATATACAGGGTCATCGTAGCTGGTAATACCACCACTTTGTCCTGCTATGTGATATATATTTTCAATATTATACTTTTCCAGTTTTTCTAACACTTCTTTATCAAAAGTATCTCCTTTAATGAAAATTACATTTTCAGGTATATGTTCCTCTGCTCCAGTAGATAAATTATCAATTGTCACTACTTGACGTCCCTGTTTCAATAGTTCTCTTGCTATTTCTGCCCCTATAAAACCTGCTGCTCCTGTAACCAAATCTGTCTTCATCACATCTGTTCCCTTCATATTCCACGCTTCGCTTATACGCCTTAATTTTCCCCAATTCCCTATAT